>FWPV01000389.1_pt1 | contig 141977 bp, 163 predicted proteins | sample 2228371 | NCBI WGS metagenome assembly FWPV01 (sample SAMEA103939776, study PRJEB20133) | metagenome | reverse complement strand
CTGAGCTACGCCGCCACGATCCGGCCTGGTGGCCGGCACAAGTCGATGGAGCCCACAACCGGACTTGAACCGGTGACCTCTTCCTTACCAAGGAAGTGCTCTGCCGACTGAGCTATGTGGGCACCGAAGCAACCCGCCATGGCGGGAATCTCGCTGGTGGGGGCGCTAGGATTCGAACCTAGGTAGGCAGAGCCAACGGGTTTACAGCCCGTCCCCTTTAGCCACTCGGGCACACCCCCGACAAGAAAAAAGCCGTTCTCGCTCGCTTTTCAAGTTGCTCGTCTGCCAGAAAGGCAGGTGGAATACTACTGCAGGCTTCGAGGCGTGTCAACGACGACAACGGTGCCGGGAGTGTCTATGCCATCAGCGCTGATGACGCGCGAAGCAGCCGACGCCGGCCCCTACGCACGCACGTGCGCGAAGATGCTTCCCACCCGCTGCACGCCCGCGACGCCGGCCTCCAGGTCTGCTTCCGGCACGATCCGGTACCACGCGGAGCGGCCTTCGGTCAGCACAGGCCGAGGCGCGTAGCGTTCGCCCGACGCAGCGAACCATTCCTGCAGCGGCCTCATCGGGATGATGCGCAGGTCATCGCGCTCGACGGCGATCTCGCTGAAGAACACGTCGTCCGGTTCGTCCATGAGGGCTGCGACCTCGTCCTCCGTCTGCGCGATGGCCAACCGGTAGTAGAAGAGCTCGTCAGCCTGAGACCGCTGCACCCATCCCGGTTGCCGGGAGAACGTGTCCGCCAACGACTCGAGGCCGTACATCCCGGTCGAAGGACGGTAGAACACCAGCTCGCGCCGGGCGACCTTCGCCGGGTCGACGCCCGCGTATGAGTCCGCTTTGACGGTCACGCTCCTGCGTACGCCATCGAGCGAGTACGCGAGATCGACGCACTGGGCGCCGTTGATGGCGTCGGTGCTGGCTGCCGCATCCCGATGTCCGGCACACTGCAGGTAGCGCACGAGGATCCGGACAGCGACTTCGTGCAGCAAACGGCTCCCCCGTGCAGACGTCATTGTCTGCCTCCCCCGCTCCGCATCGGATCTCCCATCCCTGCGATCAGCTCGTCAGCCGCTCGTCAGCGACCCGCAACCTCCTGCTGAGGACCTCGAGAAGCTTGATCGCGATCGAGGGGCTGCGTTCCACCAGCGCCTTGAAGTCCCAGCTCGAAAGCATCAGACAGCGCGTCTGCTCGATGGCCCGGATGGTGGCCGACCGAGGCGCGTTGTCCAGAAGCGACATCTCGCCGAAGAAGTCGCCCGCGCCGAACGCCCCGAGCGCCTTGCCGTCACGTTCGATGATCACCTTGCCGGCGAGGATGAGGTAGAACGCTTGCCCGGGCGTTCCCTGGGTCACGATGATCTGCCCCGGCTCGTAGAAGTGCTCTTGCGCGACGCTTGCGATGCTCGCGATCTCCTCCGGCGTGCACTTCTCGAAGATCGGGACCCTCGCCAGGAACTCCTCGTGAGACATCGCCGCACCTCGCCTTCCTCGACCCTCGCACTCAATCCTAGGACATAGGACCGACAGAGGGAAGCAGGCGTGGCGCTCCGCAGCCAGGATAGTGCACAATCAGAGCGTCATGCAGACCTCGGAGGAAGCGCATGGCCCTGTTCTTGCGTCTGCTGCTCGGCCACATCCTCGGCGACTTCGCGTTCCAGCCAGGCCGGCTTGTGCGCGCCAAGAGGACCGGATTCCAGGGCCAGGCGCTTCACGCGGCCATCGTCACCGCCTGCACCGCTGCGGCCCTCGTCGGCGATCTTGATGCCGCATGGCCTGCAGTCTTGGCCGCGGGTCTCGCGCACCTCGCGATCGAGCGCGTGTCCGTCCCGGCCCGCAACACGGCCGCGCACTCCGGATTGCTCGTGTTCTTCCTCGACCAGGGACTGCACGTGCTGTCGTTGGTGCTGATCGCCCTGATCCTGCCGGCTCCGGTGGAACCCGGCGTCCTAGGCGTGGAGATGTCCATCGCGCAGCTCGCGCTCCTCGACGCCGTCGTCACAGCCGCGCTCATGGGCAGCATCGTCGCGTTCGAGGCGCGGACCGCGACGCGCGCCGCGGGTGACGGCGCGATCCCCGTGCTCCGGTTCGACCTTGCTCGCGCGTACGGCATGGCCGAGCGGTCCGTTGCGCTGCTCGTCGGCGTGCTGTCCCCGTTCCCGGTTGCCGGTCTTGCCGTGTTCGTCCCGCGCGTGCTCTACGCGATCGCCGCACCCCCTGAGCCCCGCTCTCGTCACCTGAGTGAGGCCGCCGCTGGAGCGGCCCTCTGCACGGTGCTGTGGTTCTTGGTCGTAGCGCTCAACTGGCGCGCATGAAGGGAGCGACCGTGGCACCCCGCTTCACCCGCAAGAACGCCGCCGCCCTCCGCTGGATTCGTGCCGCCTTCATCGCCGCCTGCTTTGCGGCGGCCGTGCCGGCGTTCCGCTTCTACCCCGACTGGCTGACAGCGGCGATCGCGCTGGCCGCCTTCGCGATCGCGATGTGGACGCCTGCGGTGGCGGTGCTGCTCGGCATCGCCGCGTTCTCGCTGCCGGTAGCGGCGGCTGACTTCGTGGCAGGAACAGTCCTCTGCGTAGCCGGGTTCGCGGCCGCGCAAGCGCTGTCCTCCAGGGACGCCGCGGGGGCCGTCGCGGTGCTGCTCACCGTCGCGTGCCTGCCGCTCGGCGTCGGGTTCGCTGGGCCGGTGCTCGCGGGCTACCTCTTCGGACTCCGTGACGGCGCTGCCGGCGCTGGAATCGGGGCCGCAAGCGCGATCGCAGCCGGAGCCGTCCTGGGAACGGCCCGGATCGGCGTCCTGCTGGCGGGAGGCCGGGCGTCGAACGCGCTCATCTCGCTGGGAAAGGCCCCCGAGAGCCCGCTGTCCTTCGCCTGGCTCTCGGAGTCGGTGTCCCGGGCGGACCCAGCTCGATTCCTTGATGCGCTCACGGCGGCTGGGCCGACGTGGGCCCTGGCAGCGCAGGTCGCACTGTGGGCCGCCGTGGCGGCCGTCGCGGCGTGGCTCCGCGGTTCGGACCGGCCCGCGCGCGAACGGCTGCAAGCGGTCTTCGGACTCGCGCTGTTGACCGTGCTTGCCGCTGGAGGGAGCGCCGCGATCTGGCGCCTCAGCGGTCAGGCGGTCCCGCTTGCGGAGCTCCTGAAGCAAGCCGGGGCCTCTGTGCTGGTGGCGTCCGCTGTGGGAGCAGCGTCCGAGTGGGTGTTCCCTCGCGTGGCCGTCGAGAGTCCGAGCCGTGCCACAGCTCCAGCGTCGCTACGAGCCGAGGAGGCCGACGTCGATGAGCTCCTGCGGCTGATCGCCTCCGCCGAGGAGGAGCTCGCGAGCAGACACACGAAAACCGCGATCGTCATGCTCACCGACCTCAAAGCCTTTTCGCAGATGACGGAGCGGCTCGGCAGCGTCGAGTGCGCGAAGGTGGTGCAGCGTCACCGGGACGTCCTCCTGCCCATCATCGAGCGCCACGGCGGGAAAGGGAAGCCGACCGGCGGCGACGGCCTGGTCGCGGCGTTCGACTCCGCCGATGAGGCCGTGGCGGCCGCGATCGAGATGCAGGAAGCGATCGAGCGGCTCGGCGGCGAGGCCGCCGTTCCCGAGGGACTGGCCGTGAGGATCGGCATCGCGTCAGGCGAGGTCGTCGTGGACGCGGGAGGCAGGCCGTTCCTCGGCGCCGCGCTCAACCTTGCGGCGCGGGTCATGGGTCTGGCCGACGGCGGCCGCGTCTTCGTCTCGGGCGACGTCGCGAGAGCCGCGCACAGCTTCCGGGAGCGGTTCCACAGCCACGGCGAGTTCGAGCTCAAGAACATCGCAAGGCCCGTCGAAGTCGTCGAGGTTCTCTGGAAGGACGGGCTCACCCCGCAGCCGATCGCGCTGGGCGGCGAGAACCAAGCGTCCGGACCGTCGAGCGGCCCGGACGCGTGATCGCTGGAGCCGGCGGAGGGAATCGAACCCACAACCTATCGCTTACAAGGCGATTGCTCTGCCATTGAGCCACGCCGGCGAGCGTCACGGATTGTACCCGGCTTCCCGCCCGCGTGCCAGCGCCCGGACGCGCGTCAGCACGCGCGGCAGCGCTGTACCTGCAGCTCCACCTTGCGCTTGATGCGCTGGATGGCGTTGTCCACGGCCTTCGTGTGCCGGCCCAGCGCTTCCGCGACTTCCTGGTACGACTTCCCGTTGACGTACAGACGCAGGACCTGCGACTCGAACGGGGACAGCGCGTTCAGGAACCCGTCCCGGATGTCCGCCGCCTCCCATGCGGAGATCACGATCTCGGCGGGGTCGCAGACCTCGCGGACCGCAAGGATGTCCGCGAGCACCCGGTCGCCTTCTTCCTCCGCCCCCGCAGTGCGCGAAAGCGAAACGTAGGTGTTCAGCGGAGAGTGCTTCTGGCGCGTGGCCGACTTGATGGCGGTGATGAGCTGGCGGGTGACGCACAGCTCGGCGAAGGAACGGAAGCTGGACTGCTTCGATGGGTCGAAGTCGCGGATCGCCTTGTACAGGCCGATCATGCCCTCTTGCAGGACGTCTTCCCGGTCGGCGCCCGCCAGGAAATACGAGCGGGCCTTGCACCGCACGAATCCCCGATACCGCCTGAGGATCTCAGCGCTTGCCAGATCGTCCCCCGATTGCGCAGCTAAGATGAGTTCGATCTCGTCGTCTGCCTGTCCGAGCCTTCTTCGCGAGTGCTTCTGCACGTTTTGCAAGGCGATGTCCCTCCCGTGACGATTCCCCCAGTTGGGCAGGGCCCACATCTGTGCGCTTGTGAAAAACACCACGAGACGCACCACCGAATCTAGCACGCAATCGGCGCGCGTCAACCGATTCCGGCAAACATGAACGAACATGACAGCACCGCGTGCGACCGTCCGAAACCACGCTGAGCCTGCATTAACGCGAATCAGCGTTCAAGCCCGATCCAGCGGTCGAGCGCGCGCCGCACGTCTTCGTCGATGCGGCGCTCGAGCGGCACGCTCGACGTCCCCGTCCGAGCGCTCGCGCGAGCATCGCGCTCGACGTCCTCGACCTCCCGCTCGAACTCTCGCGACGACATCCGCAGCGCGGCCCCTCCCATCACGGCGCGCTGGGTCTCGGCGTCCGACGTGACGACCACGGCGACGTCGCCTCGGTCTTTGGCGCGAGCGGCCAGCCGTTCGACGACGTCGTCAGCCGACACCCCGTGAGGCGAGAAGACCACGACCACTCCGGCGACGTGATGCGCCGCGCCGGTCGACCGTTCGTTCATGGCGGCGTCGAACACGACTGTGACGCGCGTGGCGCTGTCGGCGAGCGCCGCCGCGTCCGTGACGAGCCTCGTGCGGGCCGCCTCGAGGTCGTGCGCTGCGAGCGCCTTGTACCGCCGCGCAGTGCGGAGCACGTTGTACCCGTCGATGATCACGTGCCTCACGACGACCTCGAACGCCGGACTCGCTCGAACAAGAGCACGGTCGCCGCCTGCGCCACGTTCAGCGACTCCACGCGGCCGAGGAGCGGGATCGAGACGAGCACGTCGCACGACTGCTCGACAAGGCGCGACAGGCCGCGCCCTTCGGAACCGAGCACCAGCGCGACGCGTCCGTCGAGCGGAGCGCGCCACAGGTCCGTCTCGGCGTCGCCCGACGCTCCGATGACCCAGTAGCCGGCGGCCTTGATCTCCTCGATCGCCCGCACAAGGTTCGTCACGCGGACGATTGGAAGGTGCGCCAGAGCGCCCGCCGCGGCCTTGTGCACCACCGCCGTGACGGGCGCTGAGCGCCGCTCTGCGACGACGAGGGCATCCGCCCCCGCACATTCGGCCGAACGCGCCACCGCACCGAAGTTGCCCGGGTCGGTCACGTGGTCGAGCACCACGAGCGTGCCGTCCGGCTTCTCACGGCTCGCTTCCAGAACCTCTCCGAGGGTGGCGTACCGGAACGCCTTCAGCACCGCGGCGACGCCTTGATGCCGGCCGCGCTCGCTCGAGGCATCGAGCGCGCGTCTCTCGACTTCGTGCACGGGCACGCCGCGCCGCGCCGCCGCGTCCAGTATCTCGCGTACGGCCGCGTCGCGGGCAAGTCCCTGCGCGACCTCGAGACGCTCGACCTCCAGACCGCCACGCAGCGCCTCGAGGACCGCTCGCCGGCCTTCGATCCGTTCGGCCATGGCTCAGCCCCGGCTGCGACGCACCAGGCGCGGCCCGCTCGGGGTGTCCTCGACCGAGTAGCCCAGCATTCCGAGAGCCTCCCGGACGGTGTCCGCGGCCTCCCAATTGCGCTCCGCCCTGGCCGCCTCGCGCGCTGCCAGCAGAGCGCGAAGCGCCTCGTCCGCGTCCGTCCCGTCGTATCCGGCGAGGTCGCGGGCGAGAACCAGCACGTCGGCCGTCGGCTCGACCGAGTCTTCGGCCGCAGGAAGCTCGATGCCCAGCACCGAGAGCAGCTCCCGGATCGTGGCGGCGGCCTCGGCCAGGACGCCGCGGTCCGGCTGCCCGAGATCCGACTGGTGCTCCGCGAGGAACGCGTTGCACGCACGCCCGAGCTCGAACAACGCCGCCAGGGCCCCCGCGGTGTTGAAGTCGTCGTCCATCGACTCGACGAAGCGCTCCCGCGCCTCTCGCACGGCGGCTTGCAGCGCCTCCCGGTCCTCGGCGGACGCGCCAGCGCCACCCCCAGCAGAGCGAGCCGCCCACTCCAGGTTGCGGACCGCGTTGGCGATGCGCTCGAGCGCAGCCGAAGCCTCCTCGAGCCGGGAGTCCGAGAAGTCGAGCGGGCTGCGGTAGTGCGTCTGCAGCATGAGCATCCGCAGCACAGACGCCGGGTGCTGCGCGAGGACGTCTTTGAGCAGCAGGAAGTTCCCGAGCGACTTGCTCATCTTCTCCGAGTCGACCTGGAGCATCCCGCCGTGCATCCAGTACCGGACGAACTGCGTGCCGGTGGCGGCCTCCGACTGTGCCCGCTCGTTCTCGTGGTGCGGGAACACCAGGTCAGCCCCGCCGCCGTGGATGTCGAACGGGACGCCGAGCTCGCGCTCGGACATCACGGAGCATTCGAGGTGCCACCCGGGACGGCCCTCGCCCCACGGGCTCGGCCAGTGCGGCTCGCCTGGTTTCGCGGCCTTCCACAGCGCGAAGTCGAGCGGGTCGCGCTTCCGCTCGTCCACCTCGACTCTCGCTCCGGCCTCCAGCTCGTCGATGTCGCGGCCCGAGAGCTCGCCGTAACCCGGATACGACCGGACGGAGAAGTACACGTCCCCGTCCACCACGTATGCGTGGCCACGCTCGACCAGCCGCTCGACCATCGCGACCATCTCGGGGATGGTCTGCGTCGCCATCGGCTGGCTCGTCGGGGGCAGCACGCCCAGCGCGTCCATGGCGGAACGGAACGCGAGCGTGTACGTCTCCGCGACCTCCGCGGGCGACCTGCCCTCCTCTTGGGCCCGCTTGATGATCTTGTCGTCGACGTCGGTGATGTTCTGCACGAAGGTGACCTCGTAGCCACGCCACATCAGGTACCGCCGGATGACGTCGAACGACAGGAACGTGCGCGCGTTGCCCAGGTGGATGTGGTTGTAGACCGTGGGGCCGCACACGTACATCGCGACCTTTCCCGGCTCGCGCGGGACGAACTCCTCCTTGGTGCGGCTCATCGTGTTGTAGACGCGGATCGCCATCAGCGTGGCCCTCTCACTCGGCGCGGTCTTCGAACGGCGCTTGCCCTGCTTCTGACGCTCGCGCTTCGTCGCGCTCGAGGCGCGCCTCCAGCCGCTCGATACGCCGCTGCAGGGTCCTGAACATCTCGACGACCGGGTCGGGCAGGTCTTCGTGGTGGAGGTCGATGGCGTCGACGCGCTCTCCCTCGCGCACCACGACGCGGCCCGGCACGCCCACGACGGTGCAGTTGGGCGGCACGTCTTGGATGACGACCGCTCCCGCGCCGATCTTCGAGTGGTCCCCGACGGTGATGTTGCCCAAGACGGTGGCGCCGACGCCGATGACGACGTTGTCGCCGATGGTCGGGTGGCGCTTCCCGTGCTCCTTGCCGGTCCCGCCGAGGGTCACGCCTTGGTACATGGTCACGTCGTTGCCGATGATCGTCGTCTCGCCGATGACCACGCCCATCCCGTGGTCGATGAAGAAGCCCTCGCCGATCGTCGCGCCTGGATGGATCTCGATCCCCGTGTAGTGCCGTACTACCTGGCTGATGCGCCGAGCGAGCCAGACGAGGCCGGCCTTGTGGAGGCGGTGCGTGAGCCGGTGCCACCAGATCGCCCAGAGCCCCGGGTAATTGGTGAGAGCGGACAGCGTCGACGTGCAGGCGGGGTCCCGCTGCTTGACCGCTTCGATGTCTCGCCGCATCCGTTCGAACATCGCTCTACGTCCCTGCCGTCTGGCTCTCGCCCGTCTCGGAGACATCACTATCGCCGCTCGCGCTCGGCTCCGTCAACGACGCGGCGCTGATGCGGGCGGCCGTCTCCCGCGGTCCGAGGACTGCGAGCAGCGCCGAGATCGGCGGGCCGTCGGGAGCGCCCATGAGCGCGGCGCGCACCGCGTGCATGCCGTCCTTGACCGGCACGCCGCGTGCCGCAAGCTCGTCTTTCAGGCGAGCCGCGATCGTCTCTGGCTGCCAGCGAGCGCACTGCTCAGGTAGCGAGGCGCGCACCGCCTCCAGCACAGGGCCAGCCAGAGCCGTCGAAGGCCCCGGCCGCTGCGCGATCCGCTGCGCGAGGCGCGCCAGGTCCGCGCCCGTCTGGGCCTCGTCGCGCACCGCTTCGAGAACCGCTCCCCGGTCGATGCCCGCCGGCATCGGCGGCACGAAGCGGTCCGCGAAGGCGGCGAACTCGTCCGCCGGGAGACGCCGCAAGTGGCGCGCGTTGATCGCGCGAAGACGCGAGACGTCGTGCGTCGCTGGAGACGGCGAGACCCGCTCGATGGCGAAGATCGGGACGAGGTCCGCGGGCGAGCGGACGTCCAGCCCCTGCGGGACGCCCCACCCGAGCGAGGCAAGATACTCGACCACGGCCGAGGGCAGGAAACCGTCTGAGCGAAGCTCGCGGATAGCGGCGCCGCCCGCAGATTTCGACAGCGGCTCTCCCCCCGGTCCCGTCACGAGCGGAAGGTGGGCGTACCGCGGCCGCGACACGCCGAGCGCCTCGGCCAGCAGCACCTGCCGTGCGGTGTTCGCGAGGTGGTCGTCGCCGCGCACCGCCACGCTGATCTCCATCTGAGCGTCATCGACCACGCACGCCAGGTCGTAGGTCGCCCGGCCGTCCGCGCGAACCACCACGAAGTCGCCGATGTCGTCAGTCGAGAAGCGCATCGCGCCGTGCACGGCGTCGTCGAACACGACGGAGCGCCCTGGCTCGACGGCGAACCGCCAGGCCGGACGCGCCCCTGCCCGCTCGAGCTCGGCGCGCTCAACAGCCGAGCGCCCGCGGCAGGTCCCGCGGTAGCGCGGCGGGCGGCCGGCGGCTTCATCCTGCACCCGAGCGGCAGCGAGCTCCTCTGGAGTGCAGTAGCACGGGTAGACTGCGCCGGCGTCTTTGAGCCGGCTGATGGCTGCGTCGTACAGGCCTGTCCGCTCGGACTGGCGATAGGGCGCGTAGGGACCGCCGACGTCCGGGCCTTCGTCCCACTCGAGTCCGAGCCATCGCAGATCCTCGACGATCGCGTCCTCGGCGCCGGCGCGGACGCGCTCGACGTCGGTGTCCTCGATGCGCAGGAGGAACGCCCCGCCCGACTGACGGGCGACGAGCCAGCTGAACAGGGCGGTCCGGGCCCCGCCGACGTGCAGCAGCCCCGTCGGAGCGGGCGCGAATCGCGTGCGCTCGCTCATGCTCCGACACGCTCCAGAAGCGCCACCGCGTACGCGGCCGCGCCTTCGCGACGGCCGGTGAAGCCCAGGCCCTCGGTCGTCGTGGCCTTCACGCCGACCCGGTCGACCTCGACCCCGAGGGCGGCCGCGAGGCGAGCGCGCATCTCCTCCCGGTATGGGGCGACCTTCGGCGCCTCCATCACCAGGACGCAGTCGGCGTCGACGAGCTCGAATCCCTTCGAGCGCATCAGATCCGCGACGCGTGCGAGCAGGCCGACGCTGGACGCGCCCGCGTACGCAGGGTCGTCGTCCGGGAACAGGCGCCCGATGTCGCCCTCGCGCAGAGCCCCCACGATCGCGTCCATCAGGGCGTGCGCGAGGACATCGGCGTCGGAGTGGCCCGCGAGCCCCGGCCAGCCGGGGATCGTGACGCCGCCGAGCACCAGCGGCCTGCCCTCCTCGAAGGCGTGCGCGTCGAACCCGACGCCGACGCGATACGAAGCCGCGGTCACGACGACCTCCTCTGCTCATCGGCTTCGGCGCGGCGCATCAGGAGCGCCTCGGCCACCGCCAAGTCCTCGGGCATCGTCACCTTGATGTTGTCGCGAGGACCAGCGACGACTCGCACCCGGCCGCCCGCAGACTCGACGAGCGCCGCGTCGTCCGTGGCGACCGTGCCCGCCTCTGCGGCGCGCTTAAGCGCTGCCGACAGAGCGTCGACGCGGAATGCCTGCGGGGTCTGCACCAGCCAGAGCCGCTGCCGGTCTTCGGTCTTGAGCACGAACCCGTCGCGGTCGACGGACTTCACGGTGTCGACGCTGGGGTGCCCGACGACGGCGGCGTCCACGCCTGGCTCGAGGGCGTCGAGCACGGCCTCGACCGTCTCTGCCGTGGCGAGGGGACGGGCCCCGTCGTGCACGACCACGACCTCCACGCCATGCGGCAGCGCGGCCAGCCCCGCGCGCACCGAATCCTGACGCGTCTCGCCGCCGGCCACGACCGCGATGACCTTCGGTACGTCTGCGAACAGCCGCGCGAAAGCAGGCACGTCCTCCTCGCGCGTCACGACGACGACGCCGTCGACGCGTCCGCACGCCAGTATCGGGCGCGCGGCATGCTCGACGACGGTCGCCCCGGCCAGCGGCGCGAGCTGCTTGCCTCCGGGACGGCCGAACCGCTCGCCGCTGCCGGCGGCGGCGATGATCGCGACCACGCGCACGCTCACACCACCTTCGCGAAGATCATCCGGCCTGCAGAGGTCTGCAGGACCGACGTGACCTCGACCTCGATCTCGGTGCCGATGGCCTCGCGCCCGTCGGTGACCACGACCATGGTGCCGTCCTCGAGGTACCCGACTCCTTGGTCTGGCTCCTTGCCCGCCTTGGCCACTCGCAGCACGAACCGGTCGCCGGGCAGGTACACGGGACGCAACGCCTGCGCGAGCTCGTTGAGGTTCAGCACCTCGACTCCGTCCACTCGCGCCACCTGCGTCAGGTTGTGGTCCGCCGTGACGATCGCGCCGCCCGAGTCTTTCGCCAGGCGCACGATCTTCGCGTCGACGGTGGGGACCTCCGGGAAGTCCACCTCGGCCACCGCCACGACGTCGCCTCTGGCCGAAAGGGCGGTCAGCGCGTCCAAGCCGCGACGTCCTCGGGCGCGCTTGAGGTCGTCGGCCGAGTCCGCGAGCGTCTGGAGCTCCGCAAGCACGAACCGCGGAACCCTCAGAGGACCCTCGAGGAACCCCGATGCGACGACGGCCTCGAAGCGCCCGTCGATGACTGCGCTGGTGTCGAGGTACTTCGGACGCTGCTGAGGAGCCGCCGCGACCTGCTCCGAGAACTGGCGGGCGACCTCGTGGCGCCTGAGGAGGAACAAGCGCGTGGCCCCCCACGCGAAGAGGACGTACACGCCGCCGATTGCCACGAACGCGAGCCACGCGGGCCGGAGCAGCCGCAGCGGGTCCGAGACGAAGTACGCGATGACCAGCCCGATGACCAGCCCCAGAGCGCCGAACAGGAGCTCCGCCGGCTGGAACTCGGAAATCTGCTGCTCGATGCGACGGAACTGCACCGTGATCTCTCGGCCGATGATGCCGCCGAGCAGGTATCCCATCGCGCTTCCCAGGATGATGAACAGGATGATGACGGATTCCTCTGAGAAGCCCGTCTGGGACGGCCAGTCGGCAAGCCGTGCGACCGAGTAGCCACCGAACGCGCCCGCCGTCAGCAGCACGAACCGCATCAACTGCACGATCATGCCTGCGACGACCGGAGACAGTCTATCTGCCGGTTCGCCCTCACCTCCCGCCGATGCCGCCAACGGACTGCGACCCTGAGTCTATCACAGGCACGGCGCGCCGGAGGGCTCGAGACGCGCCGCGCACGGACCCGGGCGGCCGGAGCCGACGGGCGCTACGGACCCGGATGCTCCCGCATGCGGCGCAATCCGTCGATGATGGCCGCGGCGCGCCTGGCGCCGACGCCCTCGACGTCGTCCAGCTGCTGCTCGGAGGCGCCGAGCAGCGCTGAGAGCGTCTGGAACCGGTCGACCACGCGGTTCGCCACGGCTCCCGGCAGCGCAGGGATGTGGCGCAGCACGCGATATCCGCGCGGGCGCACGCGCTGCTCCACGAGGTCCGGGCCGCCCGCATGCCCGAGCGCGTGGATGACCGCCAGCGGGTCGAGGAGCTGGTCAGGCTTCATGGACGCGATCCTCTGCCGTACGCGGGCGGCCGCACGCGAGCTCGGGTCGACGGCGTAGTCTCGCACCAGCATGGTGTAGTCTTCGTCCACCCCGGCGGTGAGCTCCTCGGACTGCATGCGCACGAGCCGGCCGTCCTCGCCGAGCTCGATCACGTACCGCGTCACCTCGCGGGCCACTCGAAGCACCATCTCGGAGCGCTGGACGACGACCGCCACGTCCCGCAGCGTGGCGACGTTCTCGAACTCGAGCACCGTCAAGTGGCTCGCGACCTCGTCGAACCGAGCCCGGTAGCGCTCGAGGGTCTGCAGCGCCTGGTTCGCTTTGGCGAGCACGACCTCGACGTCTTCGAGGACGACCTTCTGGCCGCGCCGGTACAGGCTGACGACGTCCCGTCGCTGCGAGATGGAGATGACGAGGGCGTCCGTCTGCAGGCTCACGCGTTCCGCGGTGCGATGCCGCATCCCGGTCTCGGACGTCGGGATCGAGGGATCCGGAACCAGGTGCACGTTCGCCTTCAAGATGTGGCGCATCCCTTCGTCCAGCGTGATCGCGCCGTCCATCTTCGCGAGCTCGAACAGGCGTTGCGGCGTGTATGGGACGCCGACCACGAACCCCCCGTTGCTGATGCTTTCAACCCCGCGCTCGTCTCCGATGACGATCAGCGCTCCGGTGCGCGCTGAGATGACGTGGTCGAGCCCCTCGCGCAGCGGCGTCCCTGGCGCCACCGCCGCGAGCGCCTGCAGCATGACGTCGTCGTGCGGAACCTCCACATGACCCTCCGACCTCGGCTGCACCGATTGTGCCACGAGCGGGCGTTTGGCACCAAGGGCGGGTCAGTCGCCGGCCGGCAGCCCTGCCGCGCGCAGAGCGGCCGCGACTGACGGGGCCCTCCGGAGCGAGACGCCGTCCGGGGCCGGCGTCGAGCGACCGTCCGGCACGACGAGCGTCGTGATGCCGACGCGAGCGCACTCGCCCGACCGCACGGCGGCGTGCGGCACCGCTCGCACCTCGCCCGTGAGCCCGACCTCGCCGAACGCAGCGAGCGATCCGGCGATCGGCACCCCCTCCCGGGCGGAGACCAGCGCGAGCGCAAGCGGGACGTCGATGCCCGGGTCTGAGACGCGCACGCCTCCGACGACGGACACGTACACGTCGTGCTCGCCGAACCGCACGCCCGCGCGGCCCTCGAGCACTGCGAGCACCTGGTGCACCCGGCCGATGTCGACGCCGACTGCGTGCCGGCGGGGCGCAGGAAGCCAGCTCCGCGTCACGAGCGCCTGGACCTCCACGAGCAGCGGGCGCGTACCCTCGACCGTCGCGAAGATGCACGAGCCCGACGCCTCCTCGAGACGCTGCGACAGCATGAGCCCGGACGGGTCAGGGATCCCTTCGAGACCGGATGCCGTCATCTCGAACACGCCGACCTCGCTCACGGAACCGAAGCGGTTCTTCGAGGCCCGCACGACGCGGAACGCGTGGTCACGGTCGCCCTCGAAGGACAGCACCGCGTCGACCACGTGCTCGAGGACGCGAGGCCCGGCCACAGCGCCCTCTTTGGTGACGTGCCCGACGATCACGACCGCGATCCCGCTGCTCTTCGCCAGCGACACGAGCGCTTGGGCGCTCGCCCTGACCTGCCCGACGCTGCCGGGCATGCCAGGCGATCCGTCAGCGGAAAGCGTCTGGATCGAATCGACGACGAGCACGTCGATCTTTTCGGCTGCGGCGGTCGCAGAGACGGCTTCTACGTCGCAGTCAGGCAGCAGCAGCACGCCGCCGTCAGCGCCCAGCCGGTCGGCACGCAGACGCACCTGCTCGGCCGATTCCTCGCCGCAGACGTAGAGCACCCGCCGGCCTGCTTCGGACATGCGGCTGGCGGCCTGCAGCAGCAGCGTGGACTTGCCGATGCCGGGCTCCCCAGCGAGCAGCACGACCGAGCCCCGTACGATGCCGCCGCCGAGCACGCGGTCCAGCTCGCCGATGCCGGTCTTGATCCTGGTCGCCGCATCGACCCGGACGTCCTCCAGCCGGACGGGCGTCCGGGGAGCAGCGGGCTGCCGTGGGCCGTCGTCAAGAGGCGACTCCGCGAACGTTCCGTACTCCCCGCACGCAGGACACCTGCCGAGCCATTTCGGCGCAGCGTGGCCGCACTGGCCGCAACGCCACTCGGAGCGGACGCGCGCCATGCCTCAGTCGCTCGCCAGACCGTCAGTGCGAGGCGTCCGGCCACCCCGCGAGCCGCTCCGCGGCGGCATGGTCGCCTTCCCACGCTTTTCAGGAGCCGGCTGGACGACCGCTTCGGGCGTCAGCGCGCCGTGCGCGAACGCGATCGCGCCGTCCTCGACGCGCAGCTCCACGACGTCCCCCGGGTGCCACTCGCCCGCGAGGATCCGCTCCGACAGCGGGTCCTCCACGAGACGCTGGATCGCACGCCGGAGCGGCCGGGCGCCGAGCGCCGGATCGTAACCCTCCTTGGCGAGCAGCGCGCGGGCCTCGGGCGTGAGCACGAGCCCGATGCCCTGCTCGGCCAGGCGCTCGCGGAGCCGCGCCACCATCAGGTCGACGATGGCCTCGATCTCTTCCGGCGTCAGGTCGTGGAAGACGATGACCTCGTCGACGCGGTTCAAGAACTCGGGCCGGAAGATCTTCTTGAGCTCGCCCGTGACCCGCTCTTTGAGCGTCTCGTACGGCATCGCGTCGGAGGACTGCATCGTGAAGCCGATGGTCTTGCCCTTGGCGATGTCCCGCGCGCCGACGTTGCTCGTCATGATGATGATGGTGTTCTTGAAGTCGACGCGGCGGCCCTGGGCGTCCGTCAGGCGCCCCTCCTCGAGGATCTGCAGCAGCACGTTGAAGACGTCGGGGTGCGCCTTCTCGATCTCGTCGAAGAGCACCACCGAGTACGGCTTGCGCCGGACCGCCTCCGTGAGCTGCCCGCCTTCGTCGAAGCCGACGTAGCCCGGCGGCGAGCCGATCAGCCGCGAGACCGTGTGCTTCTCCATGTACTCGGACATGTCGAGCTGGATGAGCGCGTCCTCGCTGCCGAACAGGAACTCCGCGAGCGCCTTCGCGAGCTCGGTCTTGCCGACGCCGGACGGGCCGAGGAAGATGAACGACCCGGCGGGACGCGACGGGTCCTTCAAGCCCGCGCGCGTGCGGCGGATCGCCTTGCTCACGGCGGTCACGGCCTCATCTTGCCCGACGATGCGCTCGTGCAGCGACGCCTCCATGCGCAGGAGCTTCTGCGTCTCCTCTTCGGTGAGCGACGCCACCGGGATGCCGGTCCACATCGAGACGACCTCGGCGATCTCCTTCTCGGTGACCTCGACCACGCGGTTGTTGTCCGGACGCCGCCACTCCTCTTCCATGCGGCGCTTCTCGGCGAGGATCTGCTTCTCCTTGTCGCGCAGCGCGGCCGCCTTCTCGAACTCCTGCGCCTCGATGGCGGCCTCTTTCTCCTGCCGCACCTGCTTCAGGCGCTCTTCGACCTCGCGGATGCCCGGAGGCGCCGTCATCGTCTTGATGCGCATCTTCGAGCCGGCCTCGTCGATGAGATCGATGGCCTTGTCGGGCAAGAACCGGTCCGAGATGTAGCGGTCGGCGAGCGTGGCGGCCGCGTCGATGGCGGCATCGGTGATGGACACCCGGTGGTGCGCCTCGTAGCGGTCGCGCAGCCCGTACAGGATCGCCTTCGTCTCCTCGACGCTCGGCTCCCCGACCATGATCGGCTGGAACCGCCGCTCGAGCGCGGGGTCCTTCTCGACGTACTTGCGGTACTCGTCGAGCGTGGTGGCGCCGATCGTCTGCAGCTCGCCGCGCGCGAGCGCAGGCTTGATGATGCTCGCGGCGTCGATCGCGCCTTCGGCCGCACCCGCTCCGACGAGCGTGTGCATCTCGTCCACGAACAGGATGATGTCGCCGCGATCGCGGATCTCCTTCATGACCTTCTTGAGGCGCTCCTCGAACTCGCCGCGGTACTTGCTGCCGGCGACCAGCGCCGCCAGGTCGAGCGTGTACAGCTGTTTGTCGCGCAGCGTCTCCGGCACCTCGTCGCGCGCGATCTTCTGCGCCAGGCCCTCCACGACGGCGGTCTTGCCCACCCCCGGCTCGCCGATGAGCACCGGGTTGTTCTTGGTGCGGCGCGACAGGATCTGCATCACGCGCTCGATCTCCTGCTGGCGGCCGACCACGGGGTCGAGCTTGCCCTCGAGCGCCGCCCGCGTCAGGTTGCGCCCGAACTCGTCGAGCAGCGACCCGCCCTCGCCGCCACGGCTCCTGCGCTCCTCCGCGCCCTCGGCCTGGCGCCCGTAGTATCCAGACAAGAGCTGGATCACCGCGGAGCGCACCTTCTCGAGGTCGGCGCCGAGGTTGATGAGCACCTGCGCCGCGACGCCCTCGCCCTCGCGGATCAGCCCGAGCAGGATGTGCTCGGTGCCGATGTAGTTGTGGCCCAATTGCAGCGCCTCGCGAAGCGACAGCTCGAGCACCTTCTTCGCACGCGGCGTGAACGGGATGTGACCGGTCGGGACGTACGTGCCGCGCCCGATGAGCTCTTCGACCTGCTGGCGCACGTCGTCAAGCGAGATGCGCAGCGACTCCAGCGCCTTGGCGGCGACGCCGTCAGGCTCGCGGATCAGCCCGAGCAGCAGGTGCTCGGTGCCGATGTAGTTCTGGTTGAGCATGCGGGCCTCTTCTTGCGCGTAGACCACGACGCGCCGGGCCTTCTCGGTGAATCGTTCGAACATGGCGTCTCGCCTCGCTATCTGTGATGCCGTCTCAGAAGACGGGAGATTCCTGTGGATATTCTACCCCGGCCGGGTGACGCGGCGGGAGTCCTGGGCGCCGGCCGGGCTAGCGACGAGCAGAGAAGGACACACGCCGCCAAAGCCGGCCGCGCACAGACGCTGCGCGCCCTCACGCCTCCGGCCGCATGTGCGGGAACAGGATGACGTCGCGGATCGACGGGCTGTCGGTGAGCAGCATGACGAGGCGGTCGATGCCGACGCCGAGCCCGCCCGCCGGCGGCATGCCGTACTCCATCGCCCGCAGGTAGTCCTCGTCGTACCCCATGGCCTCTTCGTCGCCGCCCGCCTTCGCACGCGCCTGCGCCTCGAACCGCTCGCGCTGGTCGTCCGGGTCGATGAGCTCCGAGAACGCGTTCGCGATCTCGCGGCCGACGACGATGACCTCGAACCGCTCGGTGAGCTCGGGCTGCCCGGGCTTCTTGCGCGCCAGCGGCGACGTCTCGAGCGGGTACTCCACCACGAACATCGGCCCCACGATGGCGTGCTCGGCGAGCTTCTCGAACAGCTCCGTGATGAGCTTGCCCTTGCCCCACGCAGGCTCCCACGGCACCTGGTGCCTGTCGCAAAGCCCCCGCAGGTCCTCCAGCGAGCGCTCGAACGAGACCTCTTCGCCAGCAGCCTCGCTCGTGAGCTCGAGCAAGGTCCGACGCGGCCACGGCGGCGTGAAGTCGATGCGCGTCCCCTGGTACTCGACGACGAGCGAGCCGCACGCGGCCTCGGCCGCCGCAGTCACGATGCCTTCGGCGAGCCGCATCATGCCCTCGAGGTTCGTGAACGCCTCGTAGGCCTCGAGCATGGTGAACTCCGGGTTGTGGCGCACCGAGATGCCCTCGTTGCGGAACGAGCGGTTCAGCTCGAACACCCGCTCGAACCCGCCTACGAGCAGGCGTTTGAGGTACAGCTCGGGTGCGATGCGCAAGTACAGGTCCATGTCGAGCGCGTTGTGGTGAGTCACGAACGGCCGCGCAGCCGCGCCCCCGGGGATCGGGTGCAACATCGGCGTCTCGACCTCCACGAAGCCTTGCGACTCCATGTAGCGCCTGATCGCCGCGATGGCCGCGAACCGCTTCTCGAACGTGGCGCGGACCTCCGGGTTCGCGATCAAGTCCACGTAGCGCTGCCGGTACCGCGTCTCGACGTCCGTCAACCCGTGGAACTTCTCGGGTAGCGGCCGAAGCGACTTCGACAGCACGACGAGCTCCGACGGCACGACCGAGAGCTCGCCGCGCCGCGTGCGGACGACCTCGCCCTTCGCCCCCACCCAGTCGCCGACGTCGATCGCATCGACGGCGTCACGGAAGCGCTTGGCGCCGAGCGCGTCCGCTCTGCAGAAGAGCTGGATCTCGCCGCTCCCGTCGCGAAGAACCAGGAACGCCACCTTGCCCTGGTCGCGCTTGGCCATCACACGGCCCGCGACCGCCGCCGTGACGCCGCTGTCCTCTCCTGACGGAAGCGCTGCGTGCGCCGCGTGGAGCTCGGCCGCCAGGTGCGTCCGGCCGTACCGGTCCTTGTACGGCTCCTCGCCAGAGGAGCGCATGGCTTCCGCTTTGCTGCGACGGACCGCGATAGGGTCGTCGGCCTGAGATGCTTCGAGACTGTGCGCGTCGTCGGGCATCGGTCAGTTCTTGATCGACACGATCTCGTACTCGATCACCGCGCCGCGCGGCGTGGTGACCGTGACGACCTCGCCCTTCTTCTTGCCCATGATCGCCTGGCCGACGGGAGACTCGTTCGAGATCTTGGCGTGCGATGGATCCGCCTCTGCCGAGCCGACGACCGTGAAAGTCTGGATCTCTCCGGTCGACACGTCCTTCAGCTCGACCTTGGAGCCGAGCACGACCTTGCTGCTCTTCTTCGGCGACTCGATGATGGTCGCGTGCGCAAGGATGGCGTTGATCTCCGCGATGCGGCTCTCGACCCACGCCTGCTCGTTCTTCGCGTCGTCGTACTCAGAGTTCTCAGAGATGTCGCCGAACTCCTTGGCTTCCTTGATGCGTTCGCCGACCTCTTTGCGGCGGACGGTCTCGAGGTGGTGGAGCTCGGCCTCCAGGCGTGCCTGGCCTTCGGGGGTCAGCACGACTTCCTTGTGCATAGCGACTCCTGATCGGTCACGTGGCTCGCGGGCTTCACGCTCGCTGCCGGAAAAACGCTCGTGAGAGTATACATCATGCTGCAGCATGCACAAGCGCCCGCCGACGCCGCACGGCATCGACGAGCGCTCGCGAGCTCAGCGATGGGTCACTCAGTCGACTCGGCGTCCTTCTTCTCGGACTTGGCCGGCTCGGCCTTCTTGTCCTCGTCTTCCTCGAGCCCGGCCTCCATGCCTTCCTTGAGCGCCTTGGCCGACTTGCCGACCATCTTGGCCAGCTTCGGCAGCTGCGAGGGCCCGAAGAGGATGAGCACGATCACGAGTATGAAGAGCCACTCGTAGCCACCCGGCACACCAAACAGCGCCATCTTTCCTCCTTCTGTCCCGTACCCCGTTCGAGGACCGCACAGCTCTCGAGCGCCCTCATACAGTAGCACCCACGCACGGCCGGCGCCAGGCGTCGACCGGCGTTCACACCTTGCTCGCGCCCTCCGCGCGCGACAGGTAGTACAGCGTGTGGAGCAGCTCGAGAACCGGGTCCGTGTTGTGGAGGACCACGTCCTCAGGCACGTGCACCAGAGCCGGCGTGTAGTTCAAGATGATGCGCACGCCGGCCTTGCACACGAGGTCGGCGGCCTGCTGGGCGGCCTCGGGAGGGACAGCGAGCACCGCGATGCGGATGTTCTGGTCCCGGACCACCTGCGGAAGCTCGTCGACGTGCCGCACGACGACGTCGCCGATGCGCTTTCCGATCTTCCGGGGGTCGTTGTCGAAGACCGCCGTCACGTGGAAGCCGTGCTGCCTCAGGCCGTCGTAGCCAGCGATGGCGGAGCCGAGGTTCCCGGCTCCCACCAGCGCGATGCGGTGCACGTGGTCCGCTCCCAAGATGCGCTGGATGCTGTCGACCAGAAGCGCGATGTCGTAGCCGACGCCGCGCTTGCCGAACGAGCCGAACCGCGTCAGGTCGCGGCGGATCTGAGCCGGGTTGACGCCCGTCAGCTCGCCGAGCCGCGAGGACGAAACCGTGGTGCGACCCTCCTGCCTGAGCTGGATCAGCGCTCCGAGATAGATCGGAAGCCGCTCGATGACGCCTGCTGGGATGTCCTGCTCGGTCAGGTGCATCGGAAATCCAATCGACGTAGGCAAGGACATTGTTACTCGGAGTCACAATGTCGCGCAATACCTGCGCGCTGCCGCCAAGAGGCTGCTCAGGGCTGCGCGGGCCGCTCCCGAAGCAGCCGTATGACGTCCGCCCGGGTCACGATCCCGGCAAGGCGGCCGCCCTCGACGACGAGCACGGCGCCTGGTCCGTCCGGCTCGAGCTGCGGAAGCACGCTCTCGACGCTGGCCTCAGGAGCAGCCACCACGCTCGAGAGGTCGTGCATCGCGACGTCGCCGACGGTGGTCTGCAGCCACGCGTCCCGCGGCACGCTCCGCACGGAAGCCAGGTCGACGAGGCCGACGACGCGCCCTTCCGCGACGACGGGGTACCGCGAGTGCCGGCCGCCGAGCACGTACGCCTCAGCGACCTCCGCCAACGGGGTATCCGCAGGCACGGTGACGACGGGCGAGCTCATCGCCTCCGAGAGCCGGATGGCGGCGAGGCGGCTGCGCACGACCTGCTGCGCGTAGGCGTTGGAGGCCAGAAGCGAGATGAACCACCCCATGACGGCAAGCCAGATCGCGTCGATCTGGCCGCGGAGCACGCCGTACACGGCGATCGCTACGAGCGACAAGCCGATGGCCTGGCCCGTCCTCGTCGCCCATCGAGTCGCCTTCAAAATGTCTTTCGAGAGGCCCCACAGGATCGAACGCAGCACCCGGCCTCCGTCGAGCGGGAATCCAGGAAGCAGGTTGAACGCCCCCACGGAGAAGTTGATGAAGGTCAGGTACTCGAGCGGCACGCGCAGCGCGTCAGGCATCGCGGAGCCGAAGGCCGTCAATGCCGCGAGCCCTATGCCGCCCAGCGCGAAGCTCGTCATCGGGCCGGCGAGCGCCATCAGCAGCTCGCGCAGAGGGCTCTTCGGCTCCTCCTCCATCTGCGACACGCCACCGAACATGAACAGCGTGACCCTGCGGACTTTCAGCCCGCCCGCTCGCGCCACGAGCGAGTGCGCGAGCTCGTGGATCACGATCGACGCGAAGAAGGCGAGCGCAGTCGCGAACGCGAGCGCTGCATGCGCCGTCCCCGGCAGCTCCGGCAGCGCCTGCGGGAAGTAGCTCGTCGCCAGGCCTAGGGACACCAAGAAGAACACGAGGAACCAGCTCGAGTTGACCTCGATCGGGATCCCGAAAAGCCTGCCGATCGGACGGGACGGCGAGCCGAACACCGAACGCCTCCTCTCACTCGCCGCCCGCGCGAGACGCCTAGAACGCCGCGCCCTCGAGGGCGTGCGCGCACAGGCAGTCGCGCTCCTCCGGCAGCGCGGGGATCATCGCGTGCAGCAATGCCCTGAGCTTCTCGTTGTTCTGGTTGAAGACGCGGATGACCTCTTCGTTGGTGACCGGCTCCACGCCTTCCGCGCCCGCGTCGTGATCGGTGATGAGCGAGATGTTGCAGTAGCAGATCTCGAGCTCGCGCGCGAGGTACGCCTCGGGGTACTGGGTCATGTTGATGACCTCCCAGCCCTGGGACGCGAACCAGCGGGATTCGGCACGCGTCGAGAACCGGGGCCCCTGGATCACGACGACCGTCCCACGTTCGTGCACGGTGATGCCGAGCTCCTTGGCCTTGTCGATGGCGACTTGGCGCATGACCGGGCAGTATGGGTCGGCAGATGACACGTGGGTGGTTGTCGGGCCGTCGTAGAACGTGTCCTTGCGCCCCCACGTACGATCGACGAACTGGTCGCAGATCACGAAGTCGCCCGGCTTCACGTGCGGCTGCAAGGACCCGCATGCGTTCGGGCCGATGATGCGCGTCACGCCGAGCAGCTTCATCGCGTAGACGTTCGCCCGGTAGTTGATCATGTGCGGCGGGTACTGATGGGCGGTCCCGTGGCGCGGCAGGAACGCCACCTTCCTGCCGGCGATGTCTCCGATGGTGACCGGCGCTGACGGAGCCCCATACGGCGTGTCGACGCGGACCTCTTCGGCGTTGTCGAGCAAAGAGTAGAACCCGCTGCCGCCGAACACGCCGATCTCGGCCTGTGGAAGACCCATGCCCGCACCTCCAGACGATCTGACGGATTGCTGCACAGATTGTAGACCATCGGCAGGAGTCAGGCGCTCCTGGCACGCGCGCCGGCAGCGGCATACAGCGGCCGGCCGAAGCGGTTGCCGGAGTCCGTCCACTCCTCCTCGACGCGCAACGCGCCTCGCACTGCGGCGGTGAAGCTGGAAGCGTCTCGGTCGAGCGCGTCCACGCGGCTCAGGACAAGCGCCTCGAGCGAGCACGGCGCCAGCCAGCCGCCGTCGTCCCCGTGATGGCTCAGCACCAGGTGCGCCAGGTGCGTCATGCGCTCGCGGTCGACGGAACCGGTGAGCCGCTCGCACGCGCTTGCGACGCGCCGCTCGCCCAGGATCGGATGCCCGAGCAGCCGGCCTTCCGTCGTCTGTTCGAAACCGGATCCCAGCCGGATCGAGTCTACGATCCCGATGTCGTGAAGCAGCGCCCCGGCGAGCAGCAGATCGGCGTCTGCGTCCGGATACTGCTCCACGCACGCACGGCACGCCGAGGCCACGGCCACCGTGTGCTCGAGCAGGCCCCCGACGTACACGCGGTGGTCGGCCACGCTCGCCGGGAGCGCGGCGAAGGCCCGGAAGAACGCCGCGTCCCCGAACACCGCCTTCACGAGCCGAGCCAGCGCGGCGTCGCGGATCGAATCCGCCAGCGCGCGGAGCTGCTTGACGGCCTGCTTGCGCTCGCGAGGCGACCTCGGCAGCAGATCGGCGATCTCGTAGCGCTCCGCAGGCCGCATGTCCTCGACCGAGACCCGCTTGACTCCGCGATACGCCGTGACGACGCCGCGCACGTGCACCACCGTGCCCGCAGGGATCGACTCGGCCTCGTGCGTCGGCTTGAACATGACGCCGCCGATGGCTCCTGAGCGATCAGCGAACTCGAGCGACAGGTACGCCTCGCCGTACCGTGTCGACCGGAGCTCACGCGTCCGGAGCGAGAACACGGTATCGACGCGCTGTCCCTCGACGAGGGCGGCTGCGAGTTCCGTCTTCATGGCACCCTCCGCTTCGCTGCGACCAGCGCGATCGTCGCACGGAGGTCTGACACGCCCAGCGGCTAGAGCAGCCGCACCCGGAACGGCGTTCCCGGCTCGATCCCGTACCGGTCTGCCGCGCTGCCTTTGAAGACCGCAAGCGTGAGCCAACCCGAAGAGTCGACGAGCGCGACCGGCTCGCCCTCGCCGACGTCGGAGAATGTCCTGCGGAACGGCACTTCCATGACGGTGTGCCCGAACGCCATCTCGACGCGATCCGGCACGCGCTCGGAACGCAGGTCGTCCGACGATACCGAGATGCGCACGGACCCGAACCGGTCGATGTCGACCGACTCTGCGACGAAGACGTCTCCTTCCCGGCGCGCCTGGGAGAACGGCGGCGGAGCGAGCCTGCCCGCATCGATCCGCTCCCCCAACGCCGCCGGCTCGATCCCGCACGCCAGCGCGGCGGCGGCCGGCGCGAGCACGTCCCTGGCATGGAACGTCGCGAGCGGCCCCTCGAACTTCAGCACCTCCGGCTGGATGGCGTAGGCCTCAGACACGCCGCCAGAGCGCCAGGACGCCGGGAGCAGGACGCCGTTGTCTGGGCCGACCAGCACCGTGCCTCCGGCCGTGACGAGGCACAAGTCCTTGCGCGGGCCGCCCACCCCCGGATCGACGACCACCAGGTGTATCGCGTCCGGAAGCTGCCACACGCCCGCAGCGGCGACGGCCGCGGCCTTCCGGATGTCGTACGGCGGCACGTCGTGAGCAAGGTCGACGACCCTCGCCTGGGGGCACGCCTTGTAGATCACCGCATGGCAGATCCCGACCCAGGTGTCGCCCATGCCGAAATCGGACGTGAAGCAGATGATCGACTGCATGTCGGCTCCAAGCGTCTGTCGCGTCCAGGCCAGCCTTGTCGTACGATGGCACCACGGTGAGGAGGTGGCCAGCCATGCTGCGTCGTCCTGTCAGCATGATACCCGTGGTGGTGGCATTGACGCTCGTCGCGTCTCTTGCTCACGGCTGCTCGCAGCGGATCCTGCAGTACCGCGACTCCGGCCGCACGCTGCGCCTGTCAGAGGTGGCGGATCTTGCGCGGGCCACCGACCTGGGACGCGCCGGCCAGTCTGCGGCCGACGAAGCCGCGGACCTGAGAACCCAGGCTTTGACGGAGCTGCGCTCGCACGGGAAAGATGCCCAGCAGCTTGCAGACGCGCTGACCGCCCAGTTGCCGGCGGACTACCGCGGCGTTCCCGTGTACGTCGAACGCGCATCCGTCGACGGACGGGACTGCTGGATCGTCGTGGAGGCGAGACCTGCTGCTGGAGGCGGCGGCGCGCTATCCGCGCGCAGGTACTGGGTGTTCGACAGCTCGAGCCTCGCAGTGGTCGAGTCCGGCGCGCTCTGAGGCTCTGCTGGGCGGACTGCCTGCGCCGCGGCTACTGCTCCTCGACGGGGAAGATCGCCGTGATCCCCTCGCGTGCGACAGCCACGAACTCTGGGGCCGCCAACAGCGCTCCGTCGCTGACGTTGTAGATCTTGGCGCTCGTGAGCGCGTAGAAGTCCTTGCCTTTGGCGTTGAGCGAGTCCGTCAGCCGGCTCCCCTCGAGCACGTACATGTCGCCTTCGATCCGGTGATCCTTCGTGATGATCATGACCCGGACCGTGTCCTTCTTGGTGTAGACCATGCTCACTCCCCAGTCCGCCGCCCTCCGGCCAATCATACGCCCAGGCCATCAGCGCAACAAGACGGCGATCAAGACGCGATGCGTTCCAGCCATGCGCGCAGCCAACCGGCCAGAAGCAGCTCGGCGACGGTCAACAGCCCTGCAAGCGCCAGCTGCCTCCACGCGGCTCTCAGCCCATCCGCTGCTCGCTCGAACGGTGGCGCGAGCGTGACGAAGACCAGGTTGACCGCGGTCAGCGTGACGATGATGGCTCCGGCGACCGAAAGCGGATACACGAGCCCCGTCTCGGGCATGACCCAGTAGAGCACGGCGTAGGACGCGACGAGTCCGGCAAGCCACCACAGGCCGCGCCGGGCTGAAAGCAGCGGCGCGTCGTCCATGCGGCGCCACATCTGACCGTTGAGCATCGGCACGACCACGAGCGGCAGCGCCCATCCGGCAGCAAGCCCCGTGGCCAGCCGCACCGCGTTCGTCGTCTCTCGGATCCCTGCGTACGACGTCACGCCGTCCACGGCCATCGCAACGACCCCGGCACCACCGAGGACCATGAGCCACGGCGCCGGCAGCCGCGTCGGCCGGCGACTCTTCTCAAGCATTGCGATGACGAGGAGCGACATCGCGAAGCCTGCGTAGATCCCGGTGTCACGCGCGCACACGGGCAGCTGGACGCCGCCCGCGAAGAACGACCTGCCTGGAAGCTGGTGGCACAGCCCGTAGCCGAGCCAGTGGAGAAACGGATCCAGCACTTCGGCTCCCTGCCGCGAGAACAAAGACGGCAGGCTCCTTGCGAAGCCTGCCGTCCGGTCTTCGATGGTCGGGATGGCGGGATTTGAACCCACGACCTCTGCGTCCCGAACGCAGCGCTCTACCAAGCTGAGCCACATCCCGGCGAGGAGACATCATAGCGTGAGGGCTGCCGCCGGTAAAGTGAGGCGCCCCGGGCCTCTCGACCAAGGGCGCCTCGCGGCTCAGACAGCGTCTCGCGCTAACGGCGGCTGAGGTTCACGTGGCAGTGCGCACAGTACGTCGGCTTGTGGCACTGGAAGCACGGCTCCGCGCCGCTCTGCTTGACGATGTTCGGGTGATACGTCATCCACGGCTGCTTGGCGACAGCGCCCTTGTGGTGGCAGTTGTCGCAGAAGAACTGGCTGTGGCAGTTCACGCACACCGGCTTCGTCAGCTTCTTGGCCTGGAAATCGGCCTTGTGTGTGTCCTTGAAATCGGCCGGGTGCGGCATCGGCAGCTTGTGGCAGTTCTTGCAGAACTTCGCCTCCGTGCCGCCGGTACCGTGGCAGTACTCGCAGCTGTCGGTCTGGGCCTTGTACGCCGCCGAGTGCTTCGCGGCCTTGCCGATCGCCAAGTTCCGCGTCCAGTCAGGCGCCTTGTGAGACGTCGGGAGCGCCTTCAGCCTCGTGTGGCAGTCCACGCAGAACTGCTTGTCCTGGTGGCACTTCTCGAAGCACGGCGCGGTGCCCTTCGCCGCCACTGCCTTCGGGTGCTGCTTCTGCCACGGCACGCCGTTGATAGCGCCAGCGTGGTGGCAGTCCGAACACACCTCCTTGAAGGTGTGGCAGTTCGCGCACAGCTGCGGCGTCTTGCGGCCGGACACGTGGTTCTTCTTGAACGTGTCCGGGTGCGGCATCTCCATGCCGTGGCAGCCCCTGCAGAACTTGGCGTTCGTGCCGCCAGGACCGTGGCACACGTCGCAGCTGTCGATCGCCTTGAGCGCCGCGAGCGCGTGCTTGCCGGACGGTTCGGCCGCCTTCTCGCCGTACTTGGTCACGGTCAGCTTGTCACGCAGCCACTTCGCGTCCTTGTGCGAGCTCGGCAGCGGCTTGAGCTTGGTGTGGCACTCGACGCAGAACTTCTGGTCGTGGCACGCGCCGAGGCACGGGCTGACGCCGTTGGTGGTGACCGCCTTGGCGTGCTGCGTCTTCCAGACGACCTTCGGATCGTACTTCCAGTTGACCTTGGTGCCGTGGTGGCACTCGTTGCAGAACTGGTAGTTCGTCTTCTTGACCTGGTGGCACAGGTCGCACTTGTCCATCTTGGTCTTGGCGACCTCGGGGTGCGTCTTCTCCTTGAACTCCGCCGGGTGCGGCATCTCCATGCCGTGGCAGCCCATGCAGAACGTCGCCTTCACGTGGCAGGTCGCGCAATAGTCGACCTTGTCGACCGGGACGAGGTGGAGGCCCTCTTCTTCCTTCGCTTCCTCGGCCGCCTCGCCGTGCTCGCCACCTTCGGCCTCGGCCGCCTCAGTGCCTTCCTCAGCCTCGGCAGCCTCGCCCTCGGCCGGCTTGCCGGTCGAGCGGTCGATCTTCGCCATCGCGAGCTTCGCGTGGCCCTTCGGGTAGAAGCCCTTCTCCTTGTGAGACGGCGGCTTGAGCTCGAAGTCGGGCGTGTGACATGCCGAGCACTTGCCGGGGGCCTTGATACCGCCAGCCGGAGGCTCAGAGGTGAGCGTGTGGCACCGGAAGCACGCCGTCATCGACATGAAGTTCTGGTGCTTCACGCTCTTCTTGCCGGTCTTCGGGTCGGTAAGGGTCGGCTCCCAGTCGCCGCTCTCGTTGTGCGCGACGCGGTTGTGGCAGGCCGTGCAGTGCACTTCCTTCTTCTCGTGCGCCTCGTGGTCGATCTTGATGCCGGGGCTCGGAGTCACCTTGCGCGTCGCAAGGTTGTGGCACTGCGTGCACTGCCGGGAACCCATGTGGTGCTGATCCATGGCCAGGTGGCTGTCAGGGTTGAGCGGCAGCTCGAAGTTGTTCGTGACCGTCAACACCAGCTCGCCGAGGGCCTTGGCCTTGTAATAGGTGAAGCTGATCGGATCGGCATTCACCGGCTCGTGGCACGACATGCACGAGACCATGCTGTGCGACGACCTGTTGTACGCCGCAATCGAGTCGTCCTGGACCTTGTGGCACACGCTGGCGCAGAACCAGTAGGTCGACGTCGCGCCGAACGCGACGATGATGAACGCTGCGAGCGCCAGGACGACGACGCCTGTCCAGATGACGTACCGTGGTCGCCGTACCGGATCTTTGAACCCGGCCAAAGAGATCTTCGCCATACGCATCTCTCCTCGCTCGTCCCGGATCTCAGCGCTGCACACGCCAGGAGCGGCCCCTCGCGCCGCTGCATGCGCCTAACTGTATCCGAACCCTTGTGACGCGACAATACAAGCCGCTTGTGATTTCGCTTCGCAGAGCGCGGTTCCTGCCGCTCGATGCACGCATGCGTGACGCGTCAGGGCGGGCCAGGGCGGCGATCATCTGACCGCCATCGCATCCACCAGACGGTTGAGTTCGTTCATCGCCGCGGCGACCTGCCGAGCGGCCTCGGCCGCCTGCTGCGAGACGGAAGCGATCTCCTTCATCGAGAGCACCACCTGGTCGGATGCGCTCCGCTGCTGCTGGGTGGCGATCGATATCTGCTTCGCCGCGTCAGTGGTCTCCTCGACCTGCGAGACGATGCGCTCCAGGGCGTCTTGGGTGCTCTCCGCCAGGCGCTTGCCCTCGTTCACCTTGTTGGCGGCCTTCTCCGTCTGCATGATCAGCGCGGAGGTAGAGGCCTGGATCTCCCGGACGACCCGGCCGATCTCCTGCGTCGACTCAGTCACCGACTCGGCGAGCTTGCGGATCTCCTCGGCCACGACCGAAAATCCCTTGCCTGCTTCGCCTGCGCGCGCCGCCTCGATCGCGGCGTTGAGCGCGAGGATCTTCGTCTGCTCCGCGATCTCGTCTATGATCGTAAGGACGCGGCCGATCTCCTGGCTGCGCTCGCCCAGAGCGAGGATGCGGTCGGACGACTGCTGGGTCGTCAAACGGATCTCCTCGATGCCCTCGGCGGTCTCGTGCACGGCCTGAAGACCCTCTTCGGCGCTCGCCAAGGTGCGCTCCGCGATGCGCACCACCGCCGCCGAGTTCTCGGCGATCTGGCTGGACGTCTGCGCAAGCTCCTCGACGGTCGCGGACGTCTCAGTGACAGCCGCCGCCTGCTCCGCCGCTCCGCTGGCCTGCTGCTCCGTCGCGGCGAGGACCTGGGCCGTCAACGCCCGCATGTTCGTCGTCATCGCACGGATCTGGTCGAGCAGCGACGCCAGGTTCGCGAACACGCGGTCGGTCTCGGCGGCGAGCCCGTCGAGCCCTTTCGCGTCGTGGACCATCACCCCGAGCGTCTTGCCGGCCTTCTCGAGCACGTGCCGGAACGGCCGCTCCGACAGGCGTTGCGCCATCACGTGGCACGCGGTGCCAAGCGCTAGGCCGGCGAGGACGCACGCCACGACGAACATCGCGAGCGCGACCGCGCTCTTCGGGGTGACGAAGAGCAGTGCGAACGGCGGGAAAACCAGCCCGACGGCAGCGCCCGCCACGAGGAAGAGCACGAGCTCTCGCCTTCCCACATCGTTGCGCATCACAGACCTCGCTTCGTTCACGGCGGAAACGACGCGGACGACCCCTCGTCACGCACGCTCACATACTAGCAATTCGGCGGCAGGCTCGCACCGGTCGCACGGAGGGGCTTGCATATATACCGCCTGGGGTATATGATGCCGTGCAGAGGGATCCAGGAGGACACCATGCGCATGTACACCGTTGACGCAAGCGTTTGCGACCGCTCGCCGGCGTGCCCCGCTAGGCGGGTCTGCCCGAAAGGCGCGATCGTCCCACGTCCCGGCGGACCGTATCCGGGATACAATGGCTACGAAGTCGACGAGAGCCGGTGCGCGGGCTGCGGCATCTGCGCCCGCGTGTGCCCGACCGGCGCCGTCACCCCGGCCTGACAGGAGGACTGCAGGATGGCGAACCCCGTCGTGACGGTGGAGGTCTTCGACTTCCCGATCGAGACCAGTTGCTTCTCCGGTGGCTGAGGCCCCTCGTGGTCTCCGGCGGAGATCACCGAGATGGTCAGCTCTGAAGTCGAGTCGCGGTTCGGCGACGCAGCTCGCGTGGTGTATCTCGACACCACGCGGCCCGAGGTGCAAGCACAGCACGCGGAGATGATCGCGACGATCAAGGAGAACGGCTGGGTCTACCCGGTCACCGTCATCGACGGTGAGCCCGTGTACGAGGGCGCGGTGTCGTACCCCGGCATCCTGCGCGCCATCCAGTCCAAGCTCCAGCAGCTCGCCTGAGAGCAACGAACGCGGCCGCCGCTAGCGCGCGTAGCGCTTGTACAGACCCACGAGGCCTGAGTCCCAGAACACCTTGAGCGCTTCGAGCACGGTGTCGCCCGCGCCCAGGCTCGCGTCGTAGGCGGCGCGCTTCGCCGGGTCGCTCAGCACGGCGTACGCCTCGTTGAGCTCGACCATCGCCTCGTGAGCCGAGCGGTCCCCTGAGCTAGCGTCGGGGTGCCGTTTGCGGGCAAGGACCTTGTACGCCTTCTCGATCACCTCGGGTTCGGCGTCCCGCGCGACCTGCAGTATCCGGTAGTAGTCACGCACCTAGTGCTCCGTGCACCTGGCAGTAGGAGCGACCGATGGATCGAGGTAGATCTCCACGACGTCAGGGCAGCGCTCGTTCGCAAGCAGCATGGTCTGGGTGCAGATCCTGACCTGCGCCAGGGAGGCGTCGGCAGAGCCGGTGGCTGCGGCCGAGGCGTCGGACGCCCGGGGGTTCTGGTAGTCGGCGATCGCCTTGCTCATGAACCGCTGCCAGATCCGCGCCGGGAAGCTTCCTCCGGTCACCTTGATCCCGTGGACGTCGGTCATGGATACCTGGCCCTCGCGGTAGCCGACCCATACCGCGGTGCACAGCCGGCCGGCCCAGCCCACGAACCATGCGTCCCGGTACGCCTGCGTGGTCCCCGTCTTCCCGGCCGCCCACACGGGAAGCTTCGCGGCCTGTCCCGTGCCCTGCTCCACGACGTCGTGCAGCATCGCGCTCGCAGTCTTCGCTACCGCGGCCGGTATCACCCTCCTGTCCTCGCGCACTGGAGCGAGCACCACGGCGCCGGTCCGGTCGGTGACTTTCGTGATGGCGACGGGCTCCCGTCTGATGCCCCCGGTCGCCAGCGTGCTGTACGCGCTGGCCATCTCCAACGGCGACACGCCGGTGGTCAGGCCGCCCAGCGCGATCGCCGGATTCGGCTCGAGACGCGTGTCGATGCCCATCGCCTGAGCCATCTTCACGACGTTGTCGGGGCCCACCTTCATCACCAGACGGGCGTAGACCGCGTTGACCGACCAGTTGGTCGCCGCCGCGAGCGTCATGGCAGGGGCGGTCTTCTCGTTCTCGTAGTTCTGCACGCGCCAGATGCCGTCCTTGACCCGCGTCGAGTACGGCGTGGCTTCGAACACGTCCGTGGGCTTGACGCCCTGCGCGAGCGCGGTGACGAGCACGAACGGCTTGAACGCCGAGCCTGGCTGCCGCTTTCCTTGCACCGCGAGGTTGAACTGTCCCTTCGAGAAGTCCCGGCCTCCGACCATGGCAAGCACGTCGCCCGTGGCGGTGTCCAGGCAGACGAGCGCGGCCTCAGGATCGTCCTTGTCCGGCAACAAGGCATGAGCCGCTTCCTCGGCATGCCGCTGCAGCACAGGGTCGAGCGTGGTGTGCACCCGCAGGCCGCCCTCGAAGACGGTCTCCGAACCGAGGCGCTCGATGAGCTGCTGCTTGACGTGCTCCACGAAGTACGGAGCGAACTGGCCGCCCGCGTCGGGACGGGCGGCGAGCTTGATCCCGGCCGCAGCAGCAGCCGCGAATTGCTCTTCGGAGATCATCCCGAGCTCCCGCATCTTGCGCAGCACTCGGTCGCGACGTTCGCGAGCGGCCTCGGGGTGAGCGATCGGGTCGTACCGGGCCGGTGAGGCGATCACGCCCGCGAGCGTCGCCGCCTCGGAAAGGTCGAGGTCTGCGGCGCGCTTCCCGAAGTAGCGCTTCGCAGCGCTTTCGACACCGTACGCGCCCTCGCCGAAGTAGACGAGGTTGAGGTAGGTCTCGAGCACTCGCCGCTTGTCGGTCCGGGCCTCCAACTGGTACGCCAGCAGCGCCTCTTTCACTTTGCGCGCCAGCGTGCGCTCGTTGCCCGTGAACAGCAGCTTCACGACCTGCTGGGTGATGGTGCTCCCGCCTTGGACGGCCTCACCGGAGCTCGCATTTGCGCGCAGCGCGCGGACGATGCCCTGCAGATCGACGCCCTCGTGCTGGTAGAAGCGTTCGTCCTCGATCGCGACGACGGCGTCTTGGAGGTGCTGAGGCATCTGCTCGATCGGGATCACGGTCCGGTCTTGCTCCGCATGCCATTCGGCCAGGACGCTGCCGTCGGCCGCATAGACGACGGACGTCTCTGCGGGCTTGAACGCAACGCTTTGCGGATCCAAGTCGGGCAGCTGCCGGGAGAGGCCGTACAGGTAGAGGCCCGCCGCCGTGAACGTGACGGCAAGCACGCTGAGCAGAGCGGCGGCGGCTTTCAGCAACCGCTCGAACCGTGTCGCGAGCACGAGACGAGACCTCCGTACTGCCAGGGCTGCCCCATCGTCACCGCTCAGGTATCCTGACGGGAAACGCAGCCAAGGCGGACGCGAAGAATGGTAGCACGGCAGAAACCGAGCATCGGAACTCCATGGGCCAGCCGCATCGCCCGAGGCGCGTTCCTGCGCTGGCGCATCGCGTTGACGTCTGCGGTCGACCGCGCCACCGACCTCGTTGCCGCGATCGGCTCGAGCATCAGGCGGGCACGCGAGGCGACTCGGTCGCTCCTCGCCAGGGCATGGAGAACGGCGTTCATCGGCTGGCGGACGGCGTTGACGCGGTTCGCCGTCCATGCCCGGAAGGCGGTGCGCGGCCTCCGGATCGGCGGCATCAGGCGCGCGGCGCGCGCGTGGGTGCGTCCGTCGGCGGCGCCAGGACTGGACCTCCGGGACGTGCCAGCCGCGGTGGCCGCATCGGCGTGCCTGATAGCCGCAGCCGCTGGGTTCGCGGTGGCTGCCGGCCTCAGGTCAGGACCGTCCTTGTGGTCCTACGGCGCGACCGTCGTGGTCTGGTCTGCCGCGCGTCTCGCAGTGCTCAGGGCCCTGGCTCCCTCGGCGGGCATCGACGCGGGCGCGGCCTCAGTGTCTTGGGCGATCTCGTTGCCGCCGTTCGCCATCGGGGCGGTGCCAGGGCTGGGCCTCGCGGCGTTCGCGTTGTCCGCCGTCTTCGCTTACCGGGCGCTGGTCTCGTTCGACGCTTCCAGTCGAAACGCGCTCCGAATGGTTGCCTGGGCGTACGGGAGCCACGCCGCAGGCGTCGTTGCTGCGACGATCGCGAGCGCCCTGCTCAGCGGGTAGCGCCGCCTCACACCGTCGCGAGCTCGTCGGGCGCGGCCTGGCCGCGTCGCACCTCCGCCAGCACGACCCCCGCCAGCACGAGCGCGGCTCCGAACGCCTGTCCGGCCGACAGCCGTTCGCCGAGCACCGCTGCAGCGAACGCGATGGTGAACAGCGGCTCCGTCGTGGACACGATCGCGGCCTGGGCCGCGCCGAGACGCCTGATCGCCCCGAGGTAGAGCACGACGGCCGCGACCGTCGGGATCGCGACGATCGCGAGGAGCAACGCCCACCCGGATGCGGTCCAGCGCGCGGGAGAGAGGTCCTGCCCCGTCAACAGGCACGCCACCCCGATGGCGAGCGCGGACAGCGCGAACGTGTAGGTCATCAGGACGAGACGGGATCGGCCGGGAAGCCATCGGAACGACAGCACGTTGAAGACGGCGTACCCGAGCCCCGCACCCACTCCGAGCACGACGCCGACCAGGTCCGCGCGCACACCCGGCGCGAACGCTTGCACGACGAACGCGCACCCGAGGACGGTCAGCAGGATGGCAGCGGCCCGCACGGGAGTGAGCGCCTCGCGAAGGAACGCCGCGCTCAGCAGCGCGACGATCGCCGGATACGTGTAGAGCAGCACCGCGACGATGGACGCGCTGGCATGCTTGAGCGCGAAGAAGTAGCACATCGACGCTGCGCCGTACCCGGTGATCGAGAGCGCGGCGTAACGCCACAGGTCGGAGATGCCCGCAAGAAGCGGGGACGGGTCGCGTACGGCCTGGTACGCCCCCAGAAGCACCGCGACGAGCGCGAACCGCCACGCGAGCAGCGGCATCGGCTGCATCCCTTGGCGATACGCGAGCGATGCCAAGACTCCGAGCGTCCCGAAACACGCAGCGGACACCACGACGGCTGCGAGGGCCGCGCGTCTGTTCACCGCTCCTCCTTCGTCGTCCTGGCACGAACGGGCATCACGGTCGCACCGCTGCAGGCATGCGTCAAGCGGCCTTCGGCGATGCGTGCTACACTCGCTCACCGCGCGGCCGCACGCAACCTCCGAGGAGGCGTCTTGACCTTCGCTCCGGGCGCTAGACTGCGTTGGATCCCTGCCATCGCGTGGATGGGCGTGATCTTCTGGCTCTCTTCGCGGCCGGGCTCGGACGTGCCGAGCGGGATCGCGCCGTACGCCCACTTCGCGGCCTACGCCGTGCTCGGAGCGCTGGCGCTCGCGGGCTTCGCCGACCCAACACGCTGGCTCGCCGCCGCAGCGTTCGCATCGGCGTATGGCATCACCGACGAGCTCCACCAAGCGTTCGTCCCGGGCAGGACGCCGGATCCGGCGGATTGGGCTCTGGACACGGCCGGGGCGCTCGTCGGTGCGGCCATGCTGGCTTGGTGGCTCACGCACAGACAGGCGGGGCCCCGCGAGGAGCCCCGCCTGTCGAGCAGGGACGACCAGTGACCCTTTGAAGCCTTACTGCGCGGCGAGCCACGCCTGCAGCCGCTCCGCCAGCCGGAGCGCGAACGCGATCAGCGCCGGCTGAGGATCTTGGGTGTCCTCGCCGTCCATCTTCTGCAACCGCATCTCGACGCGGACGAGGTTCCTGATCGCGTTCCGGACCTGCGCACTGCGCAGCGCTGCGTCGTCTTCGCCGGCGGCCACGCCGGCCGTGAGCCCCTGGCCGGCCTGGCTGCCCGCCGCGGCCCCCTGCTTCGACTGCGCGCGCGTCTGCGTCGCAGACCCGGTGCACTGCTCGCACGAGCCGTCCTGCAACCGGTCCTGGGTGCGTTCCCGCTCCCGGACGACGTCGGCGTCCTCAGCCGGCGGAAGCGTGTCCTGGCCGCTGCGCGCCTCGTTACGGAGCGGTTCGCCCTGCGCTGCCCCAGCCGCACCGCCGCCGCCCATGGCATAGGCTGCCGTCGATGCGAACAAGACGCACGCCACAGCGACCGCGATCGTCTGCACTGACTTGCGCATCGCTCTCCTCCTTCGTTCCGTAGCTTCCATGCACGAGAACGAGCCGCGGAGGGAGCGAGTGACGCTTCATTCGTTAAGAGTCTGTTGAGCGGGCTCAGCTGGCGCCAGCGCCGTCGCCGCGTTGCGGGCCGGGCCCCGGCTGGATGCCGCTGCTCGGCTCCGTCGAGCCGCCGCGCCCCTGGCTCGAAGACCCGCCCCCTCCGGGCGGAACCGCTCCGGAGGCGTCGCCGGAGCCGCTCCCTGGCGCGGTGCTGCCTGGCCCTGCCGGAGCAGGCTGCGCAGTGCCGTCCTGGGGCGCGCCCGGCTTGCCTTCGCTCCCGTCGACAGCGCCGTCACCCGGGCGCGACGGGCCTTCGGGCACGGAGCCCCCGCCTGTGCCATCGTCGACCCCGGCTTCGCCGCCCCCATCGACCGGAGCAGCGGGCCTTGCGGGCCCGAGCCGGTCCAGCTCGCGCCGCAGGGCCGCATACGGATCCTCGGACGGGCCGCCCGAAGACAATCCCATGCTCTGCAGCGCAGCACGGAGGTCGTCAGCGTCCAGACCCAGCCGCATGAGCTCGCGGAGCTCAGCGGCGCGCCTCTGCTCGAACCGAGCCTGAAGCGCGTCCCGCAGGCCGCCAGGTGGCAGGACGGCCAGCGCCGTCCGCTCGGCCGCACGCTTGAGCGCGTAGGCGGATTGGCCTGGAGCGGCCTTGGCGGCGGCGACGCTCGCTCCGCCGGCGAACAACGTGACCGCCACGAGCAGCGCGGACGCGCGCACCGAGAGGACGCGGAACGGCGCGAACCGGGCGTCTGCGCGCGCGGCTGCGAGGACTCGCCTGCGAACCTCGCGCTTCGCATCGCGGACGTCGTCGAGGAGCGCCGCCTCCAACGCTGGAAGCAACGCCTCCTCGAACCCCTGATCGTATTCACTCCAGGCGGCCATCCGCTTCCTCCGAAAGTAGCCGCGCGAGCATCCTCACCGCGCGGTGCTGCATCGCCTTCACCGCTCCCTCGGTCTTGCCGAGAGCCTTCGCCACGTCGGCCACGGGCATGTCCCAGAAGAACCGCAGCACGATCACCGCGGCTTGCTCGTCGGTCAGGCGCCTGACGGCACGACGCACGGCTTCGGCGTCGCACCGCGCGATCACGGCCTCGTCGACCGCTCCGGCGTCGGCGACCATCGCCGCATCGTCCTCGCTGACGCGCTCGACCTCACGCGCCATCCGCCGGTACTCGTCGATGATCGCGTTGCGCGCGATGCGGAAGAGCCACGCCGCGAACGGGACGCCGCGGATGTCGTACGACGGCAACGCCTCCCACGCCCGGATGAAGACGGTCGCCGCCAGATCCTTCGCGGTCTCCACGTCCGGCACACGGCTTCGGACGAACCCGTACACGCGGTCGTAGAACGCGTCGTACAGGCGTTCGAAGGCCCGGGCGTCACCCTGCTGCGCCCTTCTGACCTGCCTCTCAACGTCCTGCTGCCGCATCGTGGCTCCGAAGCACCGCCACGACGCCGCTACCTCGGATAACGGCTCGCGGCGCCGAGAGGTTACTCGCCTGCGTGGTACAATATGCGATCGTCGGATGCATCCGTTGCAGATCCTCGACCGGGAGGACCCCGCGTGAGCCCTCGTCCAACCATACGGCGTGTCGCCCTGGTCACGCCACCCTACCACAGCGGCGTCGTCGAGACAGCGGGCTCCTGGCCGAACGCAGCCTTCGTGTACATCGCCGGCGCGCTTCGGGAAGCCGGCTTCGAGCCTGTCATCTACGACGCGATGACCGCGAACCACGACTCCGAGGCCATCGCCCGAGAGCTGGAGCGCATCCGCCCGGACATGGTGCTCACGACGGCGTACACGTCGTCCTACCCGAAGGCGATCGAGCTGCTGCGGCTCGCCAAGCAGACGCTGCCTGGCGTCGTGACGGGCATCGGCGGGGTGCACGCGCACTTCATGTACGAGGAAGTGCTCGAGCGGGCCGGCGACGCGGTCGACCTTGTCTTCCGCGGGGAAGGCGAACAGACCGTGCCGGAGGCGATCGCCTGCCTGAACGCGGGCGACGACCTTGCCAAGGTGCGCGGTCTCGCATTCCGCGCTGACGAGGGCGTCGTGGCCACTCCGGTGCGCCCCTTCGTCGAAGACCTCGACTCGCTGCCGACCGCGTGGGACCTCGTCGACTGGAGCCTCTACCAGTTCTATCCCATGCCGGACACCAAGCTCGCCGTCATCTCCACCTCTCGCGGCTGCGACCAGGCCTGCACTTTCTGCAGCCAGCAGGCGTTCTGGTGCCGGACGTGGCGCTCGCGCTCAGCCGAGAACGTCGTCGCCGAGATCGAGATGCTGCGAGACCGGTTCGGCGTCGGCGTCGTCATGTTCTCCGACGAGACGCCGACGCTCGACCCGAACCGCTGGCGCCGGCTGCTCGACCTGCTCATCGAACGCGAGGTCGGCATGCACCTGCTCATGGAGACTCGCGTCGACGACGTGCTCCGCGACCGGGACATCATGCCCAGGTACCGCGAAGCCGGCATCCGTCACATCTACGTCGGCGTGGAGCGCACCGACCAGGCGACGCTCGACCTGTTCAAGAAGAACACGAAGGTCTCTATGGGCAAGGAGGCCATCGACCTCATCAACTCCCACGACATGATCTCCGAGACCTCGCTCGTGCTTGGGCTTCCCGACGACACGAAGGAGACGATCGAGGCGACTTTCGAGCTCGCGCAGCACTACGACCCGGATCTGGCGTTCTTCCTCACCATCGCGCCGTGGCCGTACGCGGACATGTACGACGACCTGAAGCCGTACATCGTGAGCTACGACTACGAGGACTACAACCTCGTCGCGCCGGTCGTGAAGCCGAAGGCGATGACGACGGACGAGCTCATGAAGGAGATCATCGACTGCTACCGACGCTTCTACATGGGCAAACTGAAGCGGATACCGAGCATGTCCCCGTTCAAGCGGGACTACTTCCTCGTGACGATGAAGCTCCTCATGGAGAACTCGTACTTGAAGCAGTACATGGGCGGGCTCGGGAAGATGCCCGCCGAAGTCGCCGCGCTGGTTTCGGGACTCAAGACCGGCCCGGGCTCACGGGCGCAGTCAGCCTGACGGCGAGCACGCCGGTCCGCGCTCAGTAGATGCCGCTCTCTGCAGCCTGCTGCGGCGTGATGCCGAGCTGGCGGACCTTGATCTTGAAGTCGTGCGCGTTGGCGGCCATCGCCGTCGCGTCGTCGAGCGTGATCTTGCCCTGCTGGTAGAGCGTGAGCAGGCTCTTGTCGAACGTCTGCATGCCGTAGTACTCGCCGTCTTCCATCGCGTCCCGGATGAGGTAGGTCTTGTCCGGGTCGATGATGTACTCGCGGATCGTGCCGGTCATGACGAGCACCTCGACGGCCGGCACCAGGCCGCCGTTGATGGACGGGATCAGCCGCAGCGAGATGATGCCCTTGAGCGTCGAGGCCAGCATGAGGCGGATCTGCTTCTGCTGGTACGGCGGGAAGAAGTCGATGATGCGGTTGATCGTCTCGGTCGCGTCGATGGTGTGCAGGGTCGAGAGCACCAAGTTCCCGATCTCGGCCGCCGTGAGCGCCGCCGAGACCGTCTCGTGGTCGCGCATCTCGCCGATGAGGATCACGTCAGGGTCTTGCCGGACCACGTGACGGAGCGCGTCAGCGTAGCTCTCGGTGTCGATGCCGATCTCGCGCTGGTTGACGATGCACTTCACGTCCTGGTGCAGGACCTCGATCGGGTCCTCGATCGTGATGATGTGGCCGTCGCGCGTGTGGTTGATGTGGTCGATCATGGCCGCTAGAGTGGTCGTCTTGCCCGAGCCGGCGGTGCCGGTCACCAGCACGAGGCCGCGGGGCTCGTCGGCCAGGCGCCGCACGACCGGCGGAAGTCCCAGCTCCTCGATCGACGCCCGTTCCGTGGAGACCCGGCGAAGCGTCATGCCGATGCTGCCGCGCTGGTGGAAGACGTTCACCCGGAACCGTCCGACGCCAGGCACGGAGTATGCGAAGTCGATCTCCCGGTGGTTCTCGAACGATTGGCGCTGACGCTCGTCCATCATCCCGAGCGCGAGCGCCTTGGTGGCCTCAGGGGTGAGCACGGGCAGCTCGCGAAGCACCACCAGACGGCCGTTCAGGCGTATGGCGGGCGGGCTGCCGACCTTCAGGTGCAGGTCGGAGCTTCCCTTCTCGGCCATCAGCTTCAGCAGCGCGTCGATCTCAGCCATGGTTCCTCACCGTGTGGACAGTCCGAAGTCCCTATAGCGTGAGGATACCGCGTTTCGGCCGGGACGGCACGGCATCAGGCGTCGCGCAGCGCTGGGATGCTCCAGCCGAGCGCAGAGATCGCGGCCAGACCGGCTCCGAGCCACGCAAGCGTGGCGGCTGGCCCATAGCGCTGGGCTGACACGCCTGCGAGCGCGTAGCCCGCGGCGAACATCGCGTGCGTGAGAGTCCGCCAGACGGAGTAGATCCGGCCGAGGAATTCGGCCGGCGCGTGCGACTGGAGGATCGTGCGCGCCGGCACGTAGAACCACATGTTCGCCACTCCCACGAGGAACACGAGGGGGACCGCGACGCCGATCGTGCGCGACGCAGCGGCGCCGACGAGCAGCAGGCCCGCGACGCCGAGAGCAGAGACGTACTTGCGGCCCGCTCTTCCAGGGCCGCTCTGGCCGATGCTGACGCTTCCGACCAGCAGCCCCACGGTGATCGCTCCGTCGAGCGCCGCCAGACCGACCGCACGTCCCTCCACCGGTCCCGTGCCGAACTTCACGAGCGCGAGCGCGTGCAGCGCGGTATTCGCGGCCGCCATCGGAAGCGCCGCCGCCGCATAGGTCCCCGTGAGGGACCCGATGATGGCGTGCTCGCGGATCTTCGCGAGACCTTCAGCCATCTGCGCCAACAAGGAGGGGCTTTCCTCGGCTGCCGCCCGCTCCCTGCTGGGGACCCGCATGCGGACGATCACCAGCGCAGAGACGGCGAACGTCGCGGCATCCACGAAAAACGCGTTCGACGTCCCGAGACGCGCCACGAGCCCGGCGCCGATGGCGAGCCCGGCGATCTCGGACACCGAGATGCTCGCCTGGTCGAGCGAGTTCGCCGCCACCAGGTCCTCCTGGCTCACGAGGTCGGGGATGAGCGAGAAGCGGGCCGGCTCGAAGAACAGGGACGCCGTCGCGACCAGGAAAGCGGCGGCGTAGAAGTATCCGATCCCGAGCCTGGCCAAGAAGGGGATCGCGAACACGAGTGCCGCCCGCACGACGTCGGCGACGACCATGACGCGCTTGCGCTCCGAGCGGTCGACCAACGCGCCAGCAGGGATCCCGATGAGCACTGCGGGAAGCGTCGTCACCGCGAGCGTGGCTCCGACGTGGACGAGCGACCCGGTGAGCTTGAAGACCAGGATGCTCGCGGCGATCTGGTGGATCTTGTCACCGAGCACCGACACGAGCTGCGCGAACCACAGCTTCCGGTACTCCGCGTTCTTGAGCGGCTGAAGGATCCGCACCAGTCCCCCTCTTCAGATCGATCCCCCGTCGATCCGGGCCGAGCAGCCGCCTTCCCCTATGGCCTGCACGCTCCGACGTAGTCGGCCCGGTCGAGGCTCGAGATCCTCACCACGTCCCCCGTGTGCGGGGCGTGCACGTAGCGGTTGCCGCCGATGTAGATGCCCACGTGGTGGATCCGGCTGCGACCGAAGAACACCAGGTCTCCCGGACGGAGGTTCGCGCGCGACACCCGCTCGCCGCAGCTGTACTGCGCGCGAGAGCTGTGAGGCAAGCTCACGCCCACCTGCGCGTAGACCCACATCGTGAACCCGCTGCAGTCGAAAGCGTCAGGGCCTGCAGCGCCCCACCTGTACGGAGCGCCGAGCTTGCTCAACGCGATCTCCACGACCGACCCGCGAGGGGCCCGCACCGGATCGCCCAAGTCCGGCGGCGGAGTCCAGCTCCTGCGCTCCCGTTCACGCTCTTCTGCCTCGATGCGCGCGATCTCGTCTTCGAGTCCCGCCAGCCTCCGCTTGCGCTCAGCCAGCTGGGCTTCGATGCTGCGTTTGCGAGCAGCCATGATGTCGCGGTGCTGCCTGGCCTCCGCTTGCTGCCGCTTGAGCTCGGCCTGCGACTTCGCCAGCTCCGAGCGCGTCCGCTTGAGCGCAGCCACGGCCTCCGCGTCTTGCTGGTTCATCGACTTCAGCAGGTCCCAGGCCGTGACGAAGTCCTCGAACGTGGTCGCCCCGAACAGCAGGTCGAGAGTCCCGAGCGGTCCTTCGCGGTACATCTCGCGGGCGCGGGTGCCGAGCCGCTTCTCCAGAGAACGCTGCTGGGCGCCGAGGTCCTTCAAGCGCCGTTCCGTCTTCCGAAGCTTGCCGGTGACGGCCTCGTACGCGAGCTGCGCGTCGTTGTACTCCTCTGCAGCGATCTCGATCTTCTCGTCGAGCGCGGCGATCTCCGCGCGCACGCGCTCGGCCTGCTGCCGCTTCGACTCCGCGGGCGTCGCAGCGGCCGTGACCGGCGCCGCGGCAACGGCTGCTGCACACAAGAGACAGATGAACGCACTGGCAAATGACGAACGCACACGCACTGATCGGCTCCGTGCGGACTCAGACGGCGATGACCGGGGGATTATAGCACCCCCTCGCCCGTCCGCCCAAGCGCCCCCGTCAGAGCGTCGACGAGAGAAACCGCCAGCCGCTGGGCGTGCTCGTCGCCGGCAGGCTCCTCCAGCACAGCCGCGATCCGGACGGGCTTGCCGCGCGACGACGCGAGGGCCGTCACCATGCGGTTCGTCGAGCGCACGGGCTCACCGAGCTCGATCCGCGCAGACGGCAGGGCGCCGTCAGCCGCAGGCTCCCGGACCACGAGGATGCGGACGTCTTCGTCTGCGACCGCATCCTCTGGTCGGCGAACTGCGACGCGAGCGCCCTCGGAGATGGCCTGCATCAGGTTGGCGGCGCGCTCGCACACCGGGCGCATCGCCGGATCGGCGCACTCGATCGCCACCGAGAACCGCTCGATGACCGAGGCCGCCCTGACGGGAGCAGGCTTGAGCTGGACCGGCACCGCGGGATCCTTGCCTGCCCACACGTGACGCAAGCGTTCCAAGGCCCTGATCGTCTCGTCGCCGGCGACGCCGTCCACCGGCAGCCCGGCGTTGAACTGGAACTCGCGCACCGCGCGCTCCGTGCACGGCCCGAAGATGCCGTCCACCTCGCCGCACGGAAAGCCGAGCACGTTGAGCGCCGACTGCAGCGTGACGACGTCGGCGCCGTGCAAGTACGGATATCGCAAGTACAGAGTCCGGTCGCCGAGCGTGAACGTCGCGTCCACGAGCGCGGCCCACGTCTTGGGTCCGACGACGCCGTCCTCCACAAGCCCGTGCGAGCGCTGGAACGCCCGGACGGCTTCCAGGGTCACGCCCTGGAACACCCCGTCGACGCCGGAGCGGCCCAGGTCGTACCCGAGCTTGAGCAACCGCTTCTGCACGTCTTCGACGGCCGCGCCACGCGCTCCCCGCCGGATCTCGATGGCCATCGCTCAACTCCCAGCCCGCGCCCGTGCGGGCCCCTAGTAGAGGTCTCGATGGGCGCGGAACCGCGCCACGTTCCCCTGCAAGTGCTCCCGGTGAGCGCGCAGCCGGTCCTTGAGCGCCCGCAGCTCCATCTCCACGGCGACGTCGCGCTCATACCGGTAGCCGCCGGCGCCATCGAAGTCTAGCACGAGGGCCGCGACGAGCGCCCGCAGGATGGCCTCGGCGCGGTCTTCTGCAAGGCCGGTCTGCCGGACGACGTCTAGGACCTGCACGGTGTCGCCCGGATGGCGGCCGAAGACGTCCATGACCGCCACGACATCGTCTTCGGCCTCACGGCACGACGCCAGCTGAGCGAGCGCCCGCGCAAGCGTCACGCTTCCTCCCCCGAGAACGCGCCGACGTCCGTCACCGCGCCAACACCGCTTTGTTCTTGCCCTGCCGCTTCGCCTCGTACATCGCGCGATCCGCCGCGTCGACGAGCCGCGCGACCGTCTGCCCGTGCACCGGGTACGTGGCGACGCCCAGAGACACCGTGCGGCGGTCGCGGGCACCGCCGTGGTCGACTTCGATCTCGTACGCCTCCATGGTCTGGCGGATGCGCTCCGCGACGCGCAGCGCGCCCTCCGCGTCCGTCTCTGGCAGCACGATGACGAACTCCTCGCCGCCGTAGCGGGCCGCCACGTCGATCTCCCGGAGGTTCTGCCTGATGATGCCGCTCACGGCTTTGAGGACCTGGTCCCCGCGCGGGTGCCCGTACGTGTCGTTGAACTGCTTGAAGTCGTCGATGTCCATCATGATGACTGACAGCCGGTGCCCGAACCGCGCCGCGCGGCCGAGCTCCTCTTCGAGGCGTTGCAGCAGGTAGCCGTGGTTGTACAGGTCGGTCAGACGGTCCGTGACCGACAAGCGCTCGAGCTCCTCGTGCAGCAGCGCGTTCTGGAGCGTGAGCGAGGACTGGTTCGCAATGACCTGCAGGCGGTCGCGTTCTGCGACGTCAAGCTCGCGGTAGGTCGTCCACGCAACCGCCAAGACGCCCAGGATCGAATCGCCGGCGCGCAGAGGAACCGCCGTCTGGGACCGGATCTCCTCCGGCTCCACGACCCACCGAGCGAGCTCGCTCCCCTGCGGCACGTCTGCCTGCTGCGTGAAGCCGTCCCTGAACGCCGCCCCGAGGATGGTCTCGGAGACGGGCACCACTTCCCGGAACCACTCGTCCGGACGGCCCTGGCAAGCGCGCAAGCGCAGCGTCCACGTCTCCTGGTCGAAGAGGTAGACGCACGAGATCTCTGCCCCGAGGATCCCGTTCGCGCCGTCCACCACGAGCGACGCCACGTCGTCGACGCTCGAGAAGACGGTGAGCGCCTTGAAGAACTCGTGCGTGAAGAAGATCTCGGCGAGCCGGTTCTCGAGCTCCGCGTTCGCGCGCTCCAACGCTTCCTTGCTCGCCTGCAGCTTCCGCTCGTGGCTGCGGATCTTGTCGTACGCGACCTGCAGCTCGACGAATATCTTCTCTTGCTCTTCGCTGCGCTTCTTCGCGACCAGCAGGTCCCACACGAGCTCCGCCCCGGAGCCCGTGATGACGTCGACGCCGGGAATGCTCAGGCCCGACAAGCCACGCGAGATGGCCGGGTCCTCCGAGAGGTCGAGGATGAGATCGAGCCCCTCGATCTGCGCGAGGTCGTCGCTTTCGGTCGTCACGAAGATCCCGAGGTCCTCAGCAAGCCGCATGGCTGGCGCGTTCAGGCTCGAATCGAACACGCCCACCACCCTGAGGTCCTCGACCTCCGTGAGCAGCCGCAAGACGGACGTGGCGCGCAGCCCTCCGCCTGCGATGACCACGCCGATGGGCCCGTTGCGCCTCCGTACCGCCGACCCCGCCGCGTCTATGCCGTCGACCATCATCGTGCCACGGACCTCATAGCTCCCGGATGCCGTACAGGTAGCTCCGCACGATCACCAAACCGGTGTCGAGGTGGAACTCCATCGTACGCGCATGGCTTCCGCCTGTATCTTCGGCAAGCACGGGGATCTTCAACAGCCCGAGCTGGCGTTTGACTTCCTCGACGTTCCTGTCGCCGATCGACGCCATCAGGGTGTCGCCCTTGAACATCGCCGCTCCGCCGGCGATCTTCGCGACGAACCGCTTCAGCCCAGCGCCCTCACCGAGCAGAGCCACCATCCGCGGCAGCGCGACCGACGCGAACCGGTCCGGATTGCCGTCGACCGTCGTGCTCTGCGGCGTCGGGAGCATGACGTGCGCGAGCGCCCCCCTCCTTCGCGCCGCGTCCCAGACCGCGACGCCGACGCACGAACCCAACGCAGGGGTGAGCAGCACCTGCGGGTGCTCCGCGAGCGCGAACTCCCCGGTGTTCACGAGCACGACTTCGGCGTCGCCCTCGTGACCCCACGCTGCTTGCGAGCCGTCCAGCACCGCTCCCCCGCTCACACGACGCCCAGCTTGCCGAGCATGACCTCGAGGCTGTCCGGATCCGGCATGTACAGGACCACCGCGTCCACCCGCTCCTCCTCTGTGGAGAAGGTGGTCTTGACCAGGATCGCGGTGTCGGCCTTCATGCCGACTTCGGCCGCGATGGAGTCCAGGACCGCGCCAGACATGTCGAACGCGAAGGCCGGCCTCGAGGGCAAGATGGTGAGATCGGCAAGACGGCCGATAGCAGTGAGGTACGCAGTCACGAGGACGAACCCCGTCTGAGCGATCACGCTCTCCTCGGCCGCTCCGAGCGACGTGGTCGATCCGACGGGCCGGCTGTGCAGCAGGTCGACGAGGCCGAGCAGCGCTTCGCGCGTCGCCAGGAACAGCACGCTTCCCTCGACGTCGCCGAGCAGCCGGGAGAACACGGCCCCGACGAGAGCCTCCGGACCGCCCAGCGCGTGCGGCACGTCCGCCACCGGGATGAGCCTGATCTCAGGGACGTCGATGTCCACGGGCCGCCCCGTTATCTGCGCGAGCGCCGTCGCGGCATGCCCGGCGCCGATGCTCCCCATCTCGCGGATGGCGTCGAGCTGCAGCTCCGACAGAGACTCCGGCCTCACCCTCGCGCACCTCCCCTCTCGAACAGCGTCCGCGGGTCCAGAATCAACGCCACGCTCCCGTCGCCGAGCACCGTCGCGCCGCCGAGACCCCGGATGCGCTTGAACAGCGGGGACAGCGGCTTGATGACGACTTCCTGCCGAGCCACCAGCCGCTGGACCGCGAGCGCGTTCCGCTCCCCAGCCACGTCTACGAGCACTATGTGGTCCTTCTTGCGCGGCTTGCGCCTCGGCTCGTCCGACACCGAGACGAGCTGGTCGAGGCGCCAGACGGGGACCACCGCCCCGTCGCGCAGCACGATGCACGGCACGTTGTCGACGGTGGTCGTGCGCACTTCGTCCGTGGGCAGCACCTCTGAGACGGCCGAGAGCGGCAGCGCGAACACCTGCTCCGCCGCGCCGACCAGCAACGCCGGCACGATGGCGAGCGTCAGCGGCAGGTTCAGGACGATCTCGAGACCTTTGCCCTTCTCCGACTTTATGCCGACCGTACCGCCCAGGTACTCGATCTTGCCCTTCACGACGTCCATGCCGACGCCGCGGCCAGACACTGCGGTCGTCTTCTCGGCAGTCGAGAATCCAGGCGCGCACGTCAGCATCAGGACGTCCTCGTCGGAGAAGCTGTCGCGGTCCTCCGGGGACACGAGCCCACGCTCGACGGCCTTCTTCCAGATACGCTCGACGTCCATGCCTCGTCCGTCGTCGGAGACCGTGACCCGGACCTGGTCGCGGTCGCGCTCCGCGCTGAGCGTGATGCGGCCGCGTATGGGCTTCCCGACGGCTTCGCGCTCACCGGGCGGCTCGATGCCGTGGTCGACCGCGTTGCGCAGGAGGTGGACGATCGGGTCGCCGATCTCGTCGAGCACCGTGCGGTCGAGCTCGATGTCGAGGCCCGTCATGTCGAAGTCCACCTGCTTGCCCAAGTCGCGAGCGAGGTCCCGCACCATCCGGGGAAAGCGGTTGAAGATGTTCCCGACGGGGACCATGCGCGTCTGCATGACCTCGTGCTGGAGCTCGGCGCTGATCTGCTGCAGCGACGACACGGCCTCGGCGAGCTCGTGGTCGTCGCGCTCGCGGGCGATGCGCTCGAGACGTGCGCGCAAGATGACGAGCTCGCCGACGAGGTTCACCATCGTGTCGAGGTGGCCTATGGACACGCGCACCGTCTGCGTCTCGGCAAGTTTGGGCACGATCCGCCGCTTGCCCTCGCCGGACTCTTCGGCCTCGGCGCGCACGGCCGGCTTGCGAGACGCGTCGACGGCCACTTCGACCGACGCGATCTCGCTGATGCCGAGAAGCGCGCGCTCGATGGCCTCAGGGGGCTCGACCGTCTGGACGATCACGACGAACGTGCGGTCGAACCGCTCGTCCTCGATGTCCCGGGCGCTCGGCTCGGTGTCCAGGACCGTTCCCATGTGCCCGAGCCGCTTGATCGCCATGTAGGCACGCACTGACTTGAGCACGCTCGTCGGCTCGACGGTCACCGACACCCGATAGACGGTCCCAGTCCCCGCTGCAACGCCCGAGGCTTCAGGCTGAACGGACTCGGCCTCCTGCGGCCACGCCGGTCCGAGCGGCCCGCGCGCTTCCGTCCGCGCGACCAGGTCAGCGACGATCGAGGCCGCGTCGTAAGCGCCCCGACCCTCGCTCTCGTCGTCGATGAGCTCCTTGACGGCGTCCACCGCACGCAGCATCAGGTCGATGAGCTCGGCGTCGACCGCCTGCTCGCGCTTGCGGACGGTGTCCATGAGGCTTTCCATCTTGTGGGTCAGATCGGCCGTGCGTTCGTAGCCCATCGCCGCGGCCATCCCCTTGAGGCTGTGCGCGCCTCTGAAGACCGTCTCCACGGGCTCGAGGTCGTTCGGGTCGGCTTCGAGCGCCAGCAGACCGTCGGTGATCGACTGGAGGTAGTCCGCGCTCTCCGAGAGGAAGACCTCTTTGTACGCCGACATGTCGTCGCTCATGCGCCCACCTCCTGGCGGCAGGACCGCCGGATCTCCGCAGGGATCCTGTCGAGAGGGACCACCTTGCTCACGGCTCCTGCCTTGAGAGCGGCCTTCGGCATCCCCCACACCACGCTCGTCGCCTCGTCCTGGGCGATCGTGACGCCGCCCTGCTCTTTGATCGCCACGAGCCCTGCGGCCCCATCGGACCCCATGCCCGTCAAGACCACGCCGACGACGCGATCGCCGAACGTACGCGCCGCGCTCTCGAAGAGCGGGTCGGCCGCCGGTCTGACCCCGTGGAGCGTGGGGCCTTCCTCGAGCCGGATGCGCGGCAGAGCGCCGTGCTCCACCACCATGTGGGCCCCGTGCGGAGCGACGTACCCCCTTCCCGGTTTGATGCTAGAGCCGTCCGACGCCTCGGAGAACTCGATACCCGAGACGTTCGCCAGCCGGCGCGCAAGGGACTGTGAGAAGCCGGACGGAAGGTGCTGCACCACGAGGTACGAGCACGGCAGGTCTGGACCCAGAGCCGAGAACACGCGCTCCAACGCAGGCGGGCCGCCCGTGGAAGCCGCGACAGCCACCACGCGCTGCAGCGACGATGCTGCGCGCGGGACGACAGTGGACTCCGCGCCCCTGAGGGGTCCACGCGCCGCAGCAGGACCGGCCGGCACGCGCTTGGCCGGATCGACCCGATAGGCGGTCTTGATCTTCTTGATCATGACCTCGGACAGCTCCGTGAGCGACGTGGCGACGCCTTGCCTCGGCTTCACGACGAAGTCGGACGCGCCGGCCGCAAGCGCTTGGTAGGTGGTGTCGGGGTCGTCGAGGCTCGACAGCATCACCACGCGCGCCGGCGTGGACTTCATCAGCACAGGGAGGGCTTCCAGCCCCGTGAGCTCGGGCATCTCGATGTCGAGCGTGATCACGTCGGGCTGCAGCTCGACCGCACGCTCCACGGCCTCGACGCCGGTCTTGGCGCTCCCAACGACTTCGATCCGCGGATCGACCGAGAGCGCCCGAGACAACATCTGCCTGATGAGCGCGGAATCGTCGACGATGAGGACCTTGATCGTCGGCAGCGTGTGCATCGGCGCTCATCACCGCGGCGCAGACTGGAGGCACTTCTTGACGGTCTCGAGGACCTTCGTGGGCTGGAACGGCTTCACCAGGAAGTCCATGGCGCCCGCCTCGAGCGCCTCGACGATGAGCTTCTGCTGCCCCATCGCGCTGACCATCAGCACGCGGGCGCTCGGGTCGTGCTCCCGGATCTTCCGCAACGCCTCGATGCCGTCCATCTCGGGCATCGTGATGTCCATGGTGGTCAGGTCGGGACGCACTTCCAGGTACTTCTCGACGGCGTCCCTGCCGTTGACCGCCTCGTGGATGATGTAGCCCTCCTTCGACAAGATGTCTCGGATCATCATCCGCATGAACGCGGCGTCGTCGACGACCAACACCGACCTAGACATCGGCGGTCGCCTCCTCGAGCGCATCGGAAGACGTGAACCCGACGCTCGGGACGAGCTTGTCCGGCAGGAGCAGTATGACCAAACGCCCCTCGTGGTCTGCCACGCCCTCGAACGCCTCAGCAAGATCGCTCGCGGCCATCGACTCAGGAGGCTGCATCACGGCAGACGCCGGGATGCGCGCGACTTCGTGCGCCGAGTCCACCGCGAATCCCACGAGGCCTGCGGCAGTCTCCGTCACGATCACACGGGCGGCAGAGGAGCGCTCGGACGGAGCCGAGAACAACCTGCGGCCGAGGTCCACGACGGGTACGATCTGGCCACGCAGGTTGATGACGCCCTCGACGTAGTCCGGGGCGTGCGGCACGGGCGTGGGTTGCTCGTACCGGATGATGCTCGTGACGCGCTCGACCGGCAGCCCGTACTCTTGCTCGCCCAGCGTGAACAGCACGGCCTGCCTGACCGCGTCGCCCGCCTTGCCTTCCATCCGCGGCTCCTACTCCACCTTGAAGCGGCGCACGGACTCCTCGAGCCTCCGCGCCATCTCTGCGAGCTCCTGGGCCGAAGAGGAGATCTCCTGCATGCACGCGGTCTGCTGCTCCGCGGCGGCGGCAGTCTCCTCCGCTGAGGCGGCGTTCTCCTCGACGACCGCCGCGATGTCGTGCATCGCCTTGTCCACCTCCACGGTGCGCCGGGCCTGGTCCGCCATCGCGGCGGCTATCTCCTCGGCTAGCGTGGCGGTCTTCGTCACCGCCTCTGTGATGCTGCGCAGCGCCTCGCCGGTGCGTCCCACGACCTCGCTGCCGACGAGCACCTCGCTCGCTCCGACCTCCATGTACTTCAGCGCCTTGGCCGTCTCGGCCTGCACGTCCTTGATGAGCTCGCCGATCTGCTCGGCCGCTTTGCCGGAGCCTTCTGCGAGCTTCCGGACCTCTTCGGCCACGACCGAGAACCCACGCCCCGACTCGCCCGCGCGCGCCGCCTCGATCGCGGCGTTGAGCGACAGCAGGTTCGTCTGATCGGCGATCGACGTGATCACGTCGACGATCTGACCGATCTGCTCCGAGCGCTTGCCGAGCATCTCGACCGACTCGGCGAGCGTCTCGATGGCCTTGCGGACGTCGTTGATCTTCTCGATCGCCTCGCTGGTGGCCTGCTCGCCCTGGAGCGCGGCCTTCGCGGCCTCCTCGCTCGTCTTGCTGGCCTCTTCCGCACGCCGCGCCACCGCGTTCACGGTGTCGGTGATCGACTCCATCGCCGAGGTCGTCTCCTCGACCTTGCGCGACTGCAGCTCCGCGCCGTGCGCGATCTGCTGAACCGACGACGAGATCTCCATCGACGACGAGTTGATTTCTTGCGACGAAGCAGACAGCTGCGTAGCGGCGTTGGTCACCTGCTCGGACGAGCGGCGGACGCCAGCGGCGATCTCGCCGAGAGACTCGATCAAGTGGTTGCAGTCCTCGACGAGCGTCCCGATCTCGTCGTCATGCTGCTTGTTCGCGCGGACGGTGAGGTCTCCGTCCGCAGCCTTGGCCATGACCTCTCCGAGGTCGTGCAGCGGGTCGAGGATGCGACTCCGGAAAGCGCGCCACCATGCGAACTGACCCGGAATCGCGCACAGCAGCATAGCGACGGCCCCGAACAGCGCCGTGTAAAGCAGCTTCTCGCCGTGGATGCCCAGCACGACCACGGCGAAGATGCCGGTGATGGTCAAGCCGATGGCGACCGCTGGGCCGATGGTGGCCCAGGTCCACAGAGAGAACGTGAGCAGCAGTCCCTTGCGAGCGCTCGAACCCGGCTGGAACGTGCTCTCTCGTGCCATGTACGACCCCTCCTCGGAACAACCGTTCGCCCTCGCGCTCTAAGGATACTACACGCTGCCCGTAGACCGTCTCACGGGTGAGCGGGCGGCTTGCGATAGATCCGCTCGCGACCGTTGACGAGCTCGAACTTCGGAGCGTTCGTCGGCGGGATGCGCTCGCTCCTTCCCAAGACCAAGTAGCCGCCTCTCGCGAGAGCCGACCAGAACACACCCAACAACCTGTCTTGCTCCTGCCGGTTGAAGTAGATGAACACGTTGCGGCAGAAGACGACGTCCACGACGTGTATCGGCGTATCTGTGAACAAGTTGAGCCGCTGGAACCTGCAAACCCGCGTGACTTCCGGCCTGATGACGAACGTCTCGCCCCGCTCCTCGACGAAGCGCCTCCTGTCCGCCGGCGGGATGTGCGCCAGCTGCTCGAGCGGGTACTCCGCACGGCGCGCGATCTCGAGCGCCTTCGGATCGATGTCCGTGCCGAGGACCGAGAGCAGAAAGCGCGGGCTCGCCTCGCCCATCCCGGCGAGGAACGACATCGCGATCGAGTACGCCTCCTGGCCCGTCGAGCAGCCAGCCGACCACACGCGGATCATCCGCTGGTGCTTGCGCCGCTTCTCCTCGAGCAGGCGCGGGATGATCTGGGCTCGGAAGACCTCGAACACGCTCGCGTCGCGGAAGAACTGCGTCACGTTGATGGTGAGCGTGTCGATGAGCTTCGCGTACTCCTCGGGGTGCTCGTCGATGTACGCAGCGTACTGCCGGTAGCTGTGAAGCCCGAGCGCGTTCAGGCGCGAAGCAAGCCGGCGCTCGACGTACCGCGTACGGTACTGCGCAAGGTCGAGCCCGCGCTCGTCGCGGACCTTCGCGATTATGCGGTCGAGGTTGCCGCGATAGACCGTCTCGGTCGCGTGGGGGTCCATCCGCCTCCCGCCTGCTCCTTCCAGTCCTCACATTGTAGAATACGCCCTGACCGCTCTCTGCGGACAGGAGGGCCTGTGCATCGGACGCCCCCGCATATCCGTGCGCTCGCATGCATCGCTGCGTTCGCCGCGTTCGTGCTCAGCGCCGGCGTCGCGGCCGCGGTCGCGCAGGACTTCGCGACCCGCGACGTGCTGCCGCCTGGTTCGGCGGTCGCCGATGCAGACGTCGGCCGGATTCACGTGCAGGCCGCCCGGGAGGTGCTGCGGTCCGATCTCGTGGCTCCTCTGGAGCAGACCGCCACCGTCGTAGCGGGCTCGCAGGTCGCGGAGATCAGGGCTGCGGAGTTCGTGAGGATCGACCTCGACGCGATGCTCGACCGGCTGGCGAAGGCGAAGAACGAGGCCGGACTCGGTCGACGCCTCGTGGCCGGCCTGACGAGCGAGCCGTACGGCGAACGCCTCCCGGCGCAGGTCCGCGTGGATCGTGCGGTGCTCGACGCATGGGTGGCGGAGTTCGCCGCCAAAGTCGGCGCTCCTGCCGTCGATGCCACGCTCGTCGTCCGGAACCGCGAGCTGGTGGCGGTGCCTGAGCGACCCGGCCTGTCGATCGATGCACGCCGCGCCGCCGACGCTCTCGCCATAGCGCTGGCGAGCGGCAAGACCCGCGTCGAGCTTCCTATAGAGCGCATCGAGCCGCGCGTGACGACCGACGACCTCGGCACGGCCATCCTCGTGCGTCGCGCTGACCGGCGGCTGTTCCTGTACGAGGACGGGCGCCTCGTGAAGGTCTACCGGGTCGCCGTGGGCGCGCCCGGATACCCGACCCCGCGGGGACATTGGCAGATCGTACGCAAGCGCTACATGCCGACGTGGGGCAACCCGGGATCGGATTGGGCTAAGGACATGCCGCGCTTCATCCCGCCGGGACCTAACAACCCCCTTGGCACGCGCGCGCTCGACCTCGACGCCCCGGGCATCCGCATCCACGGCACGAACAAGGACTACTCGATCGGCACGGCCGCCTCGCACGGGTGCATGCGCATGCACCGGTGGGACATCGAAGACCTCTACGACCGCGTCGCCGTAGGAACGCCGGTGTTCATCATCGACTGAGGCCGTGCGGAGCCCGGTCCTCGATCTCGACCCGCCTCGTCCACCTGATGCCGGCCGCAACCAGCGCACGCTCGACCCGTTCGGCATCCGCGAGCGGCGCGCGGATCGCGATGCCGCACAACGCCCCGAGCGTCTTCGGCGTCGGCACCGCGACGACGGGAACGGCGGCCTCCAGGAGGGCTCGCTCCGCTGCGAGGGCGTCGTGCGTGGTCTCGAACCCGAAGACCGTGAATCGCGCCATCACGCCAGGCACACCTCGCGCACCGCTTCCACTGCGGCGTCCACGTCGGCCTCTGTCACGCCGCGCCCGACGCTGAACCGCACCGCACCGGTCTCCGCGGTGCCCATAGCCGCATGCGCCGCAGGCGCGCAGTGCAGGCCTGCGCGCACGGCGACGCCGTACCGGGAATCGAGCTCGTAGGCGAGCCGGTCTGGCTCGACCTCCTCGTGCACGACGCTCACCACGGGAGCGCGCTCCTCGCCGAGGACCGGGCCGAGCACCCGCATCCCCGGAATCGCTGCAAGGCCCTCAAGCAGGCGGCGAGCGATCCGCTGCTCCTGCTCGAAGAGCTCGTCGGCTTCGCGGCCGAGCACGGCGACCCCGGCGGCAAGGCCCGCGATGGCAGGGACGGGCGGCGTGCCCGCCTCGTAGCGGTCAGGCCGGACCACGGGCATCGAGAGCGCGCCCGAGTCCCCGCCGCTTCCGCCTTGCACGAGCTCGCGCACCTCGAGGCCGGGAGACAGGTACACGACCCCGATCCCTTGCGGGCCGAGAAGACCCTTGTGCCCGGAGGCGACGTACGCGTCGGCGCCAAGCTCGGCGAGGTCCACCTTCAGATGCCCTGCCGCTTGGGCGCCGTCAGCGACGAGGACCGCCCCGTGCTCGTGCGCGATGTCCGCGAGGTCCGCGACCGGCTGGATGGCGCCGGTCACGTTCGACGCGTGCTGGCAGACCACGGCCCGCGTCGGAGCCTCCGCCACGAGCTCCTCCGCGGCGTCCAGGTCCACCCGCCCGGCCTCGTCGACCGGCATCTGCACGACCTCGACGCCGCTCGCTGCAAGCGCTGCCAGCGGCCGAGCGACGGCGTTGTGCTCGACGCTCGACACTACCACGCGGTCGCCAGGAGCAAGCAGGCCCTTCAGCACCATGTTCAAGCCGAACGTGCAGCCCGGGACGAACAGCAGGTCACGCGGGTCGCGCACGCCGAGGAACGCCGCGACCGTGCTGCGGGCCTCGAGCACGAGCCGCGCCGCCTCGAGCGCGAGCCGGTGCGCGCTGCGGTGCGGATTGCCGCCCGCCGGGCCGAGCGCGCGCGCCATCGCATCGAGGACCTCGGGCGGCTTCGGCCACGAGGTGGCGGCGTGATCCAGGTAGATGATGCCGTCGTGAGCCATGCGTCAGGAATGCCCCTCGCCTGCCATCATCTCCACCGCGTGCTCCAATTGGTCGGCGACGATCGCGAACGCCTCGCGCGCGCCTTTCTCGCTGCCCGGGAGATTGACGATGAGCGTGCTCCCGCGCTGCGCGGCGACGCCCCGCGACAGCATCGCTCGCCGGGTGGAAGCCATGCTCTCTGCCCGGATCGCCTCCGCGATGCCCGGCACCTCCCGGTCGGCCAGCGACATCGTCACTTCCGGGCAGACGTCGCGCGGCCCGAGCCCCGTCCCGCCGGTCGACAGCAGGACGTCGACCTGGTCGACGTCGCACATCTCCGTGATGGCGAGCGCGATCGCCTCGGCGTCGTCGGGCACGACGTGGTAGGCCGCCACCATCCAGCCGCGCGCTTCCACCAGGTCGATGAGCGCCTTGCCGGCGGTGTCTTCCGCCTCGCCCCGTGAACGCGTGTCAGAGCACGTGAGCACACCGATCCTCAGCATCTATGCCTCCCCGAGCCGCTCGACCTCGATAGCGTCGCCCACGCGTACCGTACCACCGCGCCGCACGACGGCGAAGATGCCTTCGCGCGGCATCACGCAGTCGCCCGCCTGGTAGTAGATGGCGCACTTCGTGTGGCAGACCTTGCCGATCTGGCTCACCGCGAGAACCGCCTCGTCCCCGACGCGAAGCACCGTCCCCACCGGCAGCGCCACCAGATCGATGCCTTCCGTCGTGATGTTCTCGGCGAAGTCGCCCGCATCGACGTCGAGCCCCTTCGCACGCATGGAGTCGATCGACTCGCGGGCGAGCAGGCTCACCTGCCGGTGCCAGTCGCCGGCGTGCGCATCCCCCTCGAAGCCGCGCCCTTCGACGAGCACGCCTTCTACGCCCCGCGTCTTGCGGACGGTCTTGCGCTCCGAGAGGTTGACGGACACGACTCTGCCTTGCGGCAGCCCTGCGGCCGGCTCGTTCACTCCGACTCCTCTCGCACGAAGCGGCCCGAGGCGCCGCCTTCCTTCTCCAGCAGCATCACGTCGGTGATGACCATGCTGCGGTCGACCGCCTTGCACATGTCGTAGATCGTAAGCCCGGCGACCGCCGCTGCCGTGAGCGCTTCCATCTCGACCCCCGTCTTGCCGTCCGTCTCGGCGGTGGCGGTGATCACGATGGCGGAGTACTCCGGCTCCAGATCGACCGCGACGTGCGTGAGCGGGAGCGGGTGGCACATCGGGATCAGCGCGGCAGTCTGCTTGGCGGCCATGACGCCCGCGATGCGCGCAGCGGCAAGCACGTCCCCCTTCGGTGCGGTGCCGCCGACGATCATCTCCAGCGTGGACGGTTCCATCAGCACTTTCGCACGCGCCACCGCCCTGCGGTGCGTGACCGGCTTGCCGGACACGTCCACCATGCGGGCGGCTCCGCGTTCGTCGACGTGCGTGAGCTTCTTCTCGTCCATCTCACCCTCCGATCTGCGACATGCGCCGCACCGTGCCGACGCGCATGTTGTGGCTTTGCGGTTTCGCGGCAAGCGCCCGCTCGATGAGCGCCCGCACCTCGTCGTCGCTCCCGCCCCGCAACACCGCTCGCGCGTCGAGCTCGTCGTCGCTGAACAGGCAGGTGCGCAGCCGGCCGTCGGCCGTGAGGCGAAGCCGGTTGCACTCGCCGCAGAAGTGGTGCGAGAGAGGCGAGATGACGCCGAGCGTGCCGAGCGCCCCCTCGAAGCGGTAGTACCGCGCAGGTCCCCACCCGCCAGGCGCGTCGTCGCGCGCAACGGGGACGAGCTCGCCCAAGCCGGCCGCCGCGCCTTCGGCCGCCAGTCGCGCGAGGATCTCGTCCGAGGGCACCTCGTCCTCGGCGGTCCACCCCTCGGCCTCTCCACCGCCGCACACCGTTCCGTCGTCTGCGCCGCCCACCGGCATGTACTCGATGAAGCGCACGTGGATCGGCCGTTCGAAGGTCATGCGCGCGAATCCGAGGAGGTCTTGCTCAAGGCGCCGCACGACCACGACGTTGATCTTCACGGGATCCATGCCCGCAGCGAACGCGGCGTCGAGCCCGGCGAGGACGTCGGCAAGCCGGCCGCCGCGCGTGATGCGCGCGAAGACATCGGGGTTGAGCGTGTCGAGCGAGATGTTGACGCGCTTGAGGCCAGCGTCGGCCAGCTCGTGCGCATAGCGCGCGAGCAGCGTGCCGTTGGTGGTGAGCGCGATCGCCTCGATGCCCGTGACTGCGAGCAGCCGGCGCACGTGGCCGACCAGCCCCCGCCGCACCAGCGGCTCGCCGCCGGTGAGCCGGATCTTCGAGATGCCTTGCTCGGCGGCGATCGCCGCGAAGCGCTCGATCTCCTCGTAGGTGAGCAGCTCCTCATGCGGCTTCCAGGCGACGCCGTCTTTCGGCATGCAGTACACGCACCGCAGGTTGCACCGGTCCGTCACGCTGATGCGCAGGTAGTCGATGCGCCTGCCGAACGCGTCAGTCGCCATGCCGGGCTCCTCGCAAGAACTCGCGCTCGACGAAGTCGGCGACGCCGCGGTGGTCGTCGAGCGCGAACCGGGGCACGCCCGGCGCCTCGATGCCCTCGTCGTCGGTGACGAGCGCGACGATCTCGGACGGATCGCTGATGAGCTCGCGAGAGCGGGCACGCCGCACGACCTCGATGCGGACACGCGCCGAGCGCTTGAAGCCTTCGGTGAGCAGGATGTCGCAGCCGACACGCGCAGCTTCAGCAGCGATCTCGTCGAGAGTGAGCTCGCGCTCGACGCGCCGCATCACCACGAACTGAGCCGGCGAGGACACCATCACCATCCGGGCCCCCGCCCGAGCGTGCCGCCACGAGTCCTTGCCCGCGACGTCCAGGTCGACCTCGTGCGCGTGATGCTTGCACGTAGCGACCGCGTAGCCGCGCGCCACGAGCTCGGCCACGACTCCTTCGAGCAGCGTCGTCTTGCCCGCATCGCTCTTCCCGACGACCGACACGACGGGTATGCCGTGCGCGCCGCTCACCTCAGAAGCACCCGAGGTCGCAGTTCTTCACCTTCACGCCCGCGATGTCGGCCGCGGCGCCTGCCACCTTGTACGGCACGCCGAAGTCCTCGGCGAGCTTGCGCAGCACCGGGCAGGTGATGCTGCCCTCAGCGCCTTTCTCGCGCACCGCCGCTTCCAGCTCCGGCGTCACTTGGTTGGCCCACTTGGGGTCGACCTGCTTGGTCTGTCCGCTCGTGCTCATGGCGTCCCTTCTTCCATGTCGAGACGTATGCATTCCACGACGCTCCCGGCCGCGAAATGCGACTCTCCTTCCGGCAGCACCAGAAGCGCGTTCGCGCGGTGCATCGAGGTGAGCATCGCCGAGGACTGCGCTCCCGAGAGCCGTGCGACGTACTCGCCTGAGCCGTCCCGTTCGACGCGCGCACGCAGGAAGTAGCGGCGGTCGGGCCTTTTCTTGACGTCGTGAGCGAGCGTCACCGGGTGGCGCGGGCGGTCGAGCGCCGTGTGACCGGCCATCTTGCGCAGCACCGGCCGCACGAAGAGCTCGAAACCCACCATCGTCGATGTCGGGTTGCCCGGAAGCCCGAAGAACGGCGTCGAGCCGATGCGGCCGTGGGTCTGCGGCGCGCCGGGCCGCATCGCGACCTTCCAGAAGTCCATCTCCCCCAAACGCTCGAGCACGCCTTTGACGACGTCGTAGTCGCCCATGCTCACGCCGCCTGTGGTGACCATGAGGTCGAACTCCGGCGCGCGAGCAAGCAGCGCCTCCGTGGAGGCGACGTCGTCGCGGGCCACGCCAAGCACGTGCGGCTCGGCGCCCGCAGCGAGCACCTGCGCGGAAAGCGAGTACGAGTTCGAGTTGCGGATCTTGCCCGGCCCGGGCTTCTGGGTGACGTCGACGAGCTCGTCGCCGGTGGCCACGATCGCGACGCGCGGCTTCCGGTAGACGAGCGGCTCCGCGCACCCGACCGAGGCGAGCAGGCCGACGGCCGCTGGCCCGACGACCTCGCCCGCGCGCAGCACGACCTCGCCCGCGCGCACGTCCTCGCCCTTGCGGCGCACGTTCTCGCCGGGCTTGACGGCCGCCATGATGACCGCGACCGCCCCGCCGTCTTCCTCGCGCGTGGGCTCCACCATCACCACAGCGTCCGCACCTTCGGGGATCGGCGCGCCTGTCATGATCCTGGTCGCCTCGCCCGGGCCGACCGGCCGAGTCGGGAACACGCCCGCCGGCACGTGCTCGACCACCTTCAGGCGCACCGGCGCGTCTTCGCTGGCGCTGGCCACGTCTGCAGCGCGCACCGCGTAGCCGTCCATGGCCGAGTTGTCGAACGGCGCCACGTCGATGTCGGACACCACGTCTTCGGCGAGCACCCGCCCGAGCGCCTCGACGAGCCCTACGCGCTCCGTCTTAAGCCGTCCGATGCCGGCGAGCACCCGCTCGCGCGCTTCCTCGACGCTGATCATCCTGCGTCCTTCCCTTCTGCGACCCGCTGCGGGTTCGTGTACACGACGAGCTTGCCGCCGCGTGCGTAGCCGACAAGGGTGAGCCCCACCGCCTCGGCGATGTCCGCGGCGAGCTCGGTCACCGCCGTGCGCGACACGACGATGGGCACCCGCGCCTTGGCCGCCTTGACCGCCATCTCGTACGAGATCCGCCCCGTCGTGAGCAGCACGGCTCCCTCGGTGCTCACCCCATCGAGCCACGCCCGCCCGAGCACCTTGTCGACGGCGTTGTGGCGCCCGACGTCCTCCCGCACGAGCAGCACGCGCCCGTCGCGCGCAAGCGCGCACGCATGCACGCCTCCCGTGTCGCGGTAAAGCGCCGCGCCACGCGCCATCTGGCCGACGAGGTCGTACAGCTCGTCGGCCGTCACCGTGCAGCCGTCCGTCACCGCGTCGAGGCCGAGCGTGTGCCCGAGCGACGCGAACGTCACGCCCTTGCCGCAGCCGGCGGTGATGTAACGACGGCGGTAGACGAGGTCTTCGGGCACCGGCTCGTCGCTGTGCACGTACACGAGCCCGCGCTTGTGATCGACGTCGACGCCCTGGAGAGCGCCACGGTCGGTAAGGAGCCCCTCGGAGACGAGGAAGCCCACCGCCAGCTCCTCCAAGCCTTCGGGAGTCGCCTGAACCGTGGCGATTTCCGCGTCGTTCATGTTGATCGTGACGGCCCGCTCCGCCGGCATACGGCGGCCCCTACGTGTGCCGACCTCGATGACGGCCGCTGCATGCGGTGCGCCAACCGGCGCGTCCTCCGAGCCGGCCTCGCGCACCTCCGCGAGGTCTTCCGGCGTGTTGACGTTCACGAAGCTCCGCAGGCCAGGGTCGAGCACGCGGAGCGTCTCGGCGTCGACCTCTCGCACCTCCAGCGCGGGGAACATCGCGACGAGGCGGCGGCGCCCCGATTCGAGCACCCGGCGTGCGTGCGGCAGGCAGTCGCGGTGATAGAGCGCGAGCAGCGGCTCCACGCCCTTCTCGGTGCGGGGAACCACCACCTGGGCGCCCTCGCGCGCGTCCCACAGCGCCCGCACGACCTCGGGGTTGAGCCACGGCATGTCTGCAGCGAGCGCGAGCACCCAGTCGTGGCCGGTGTTCTTGAGCGCCGTCGCAAGCCCGCCGAGCGGCCCTTGGTACGTCACCTCGTCGACCCACACCTCGACGCCTGCCGGCAGCCCCGCCTCTTCGAGCGCTTCCGGCCGGTTCGTCACCACGGCCACCCGCTCGCAGGCAGCTGCGGCCGCCTCGGCCACGCGTGCGATCAGCGGCTCGCCGTCGACGAGCAGGAGCGTCTTGTCGACTCCCATGCGCATGGAGCGGCCGCCTGCCAGGACGGCGGCGGTCACGGGGATCTTCTGCGTCGCTGCATCGCTCATGCCGACACCTCTCTGCCGGAGCGCGAAGCCTCCGCCACGCGGACGGCGGTGGCTTTGAAGACTGCCAGCACCTCGGCGCCCGGCGCAAGCCCAAGCTCGCGGACGGCCGCCTTCGACACGCGGGCGGCGAGGCGCACGCCGCCTCGCTCCAGCACGACGCGGAAGGTCGCGCCGGTGTGTTCGAGGTCGACGACCGCGCAGCGAAGCCGGTTGCGGGCGGAGCTGGCGGGCACGTCTGCATCGGCAGCGAACAGCACCACGTCCTCCGGCCGCACACCCAGGCGCACCCGCGCGCCGACGACGGCATCGACCACCGCGAAGACCTCCGCCCCGTCGCACGCCACGCGCGCGACGCCCTCCTCGACGCTTTCGACGACTCCTTCGACCGGCGCCTCGAGCCCGAGGAACCCGGCGGCCCACGGATCTTGCGGCACCAAGAAGACATCGTCCGCAGGGCCGCTGGCCACGACCCTGCCGTCGCGCATCACCGCGACGTCGTCGGCGACGAGCGCGGCCTCGTCCTGGTCGTGGGTCACCCACAGCACCGTCATGCCGTCCTCGCGCAGCAGCGCAGCGAACTCCCGGGCGAGCCGGCGCTTCTCGACCGCGTCGAGCGAGGCGAGCGGCTCGTCGAGCAGCAGCACGCGCGGACGCACCGCGAGCGCGCGCGCGAGCGCGACCCGCTGCGCTTCCCCGCCAGAGAGCGTGAGCGCCGAGCGGTCCTCCCACCCGACGAGGCCGACGCGCTCCAACGCCTCTACCGCTCGCGCGCGGCGCTCTGACAGCGGAACGCCACGCAGCGCAAGGCCGTACGCCACGTTCTCGCCGACGGTGCCTTTGAACAGCCACGGCCGCTGGAACGCAGCAGCGATGTCAAGGCGCGCCTGCCGGTTGCCAACGCCGACCTCGCGCCCGTCGAAGAGGACGCGGCCTGCATCCGGACGCTCCAGCAGGCCGAGCACCGCGAGCAGCGTCGACTTGCCGGCGCCCGACGGACCGAGCAGCACGAGCGTGCGGCCGCCCTCGAGCGCAATCCGCTCGACGTCGAGCACCTCGCGCTTCCGGAACGACTTCCGGACTCCTATCGCCTCGAGGACCGCGCTCACGACCGCTCGAACCTCTCCGCGGAGCGCTGCACGTGCGCCAGCAACGCGTTCACCGCCACGACGAGCGCGAGCAGCACGGCCGACAGCGCGAGCGCCGGGCCGTACCGCCCCATGCGCGTGTACTGCACGATCGCCGTGGTCATGACGCGCGTCGAGCCCTCCAGGTTGCCGCCGACCATCATCACCGCGCCGACCTCGGAGATTACCGCGCCGAACCCGGCCGCGACGGCGGCGACCAGCCCCATGCGGGCCTCCTTGAGCACGAGCAGCGCCTCCTGCCACCGCGATGCCCCGAGCGAACGCGCCTGGAGCCGCAGGTCGAACGGCACCGAGGCGACGGCGGCCCCCGTGACGGCGGCGACCACAGGCACGGCGATGACGGTCTGCGCGATCACCATCGCCGGACGCGTGTACAGCAAGTCGAGCGACCCCAACGGCCCGCGCCGCGACAGCAGCATGGCGGTCACGAGGCCGACCACCACCGGAGGCAGCCCCATGCCGGCGTTCGCCAGGACGAGGAGCGCGTTGCGCGTCGCGGTGCGGCGCGTGCCGAGGTAGAGCCCCGCGGGCACGCCGAGAACGAGCGCTACCGCGACCGCCGCGCCCGAGACGCGAAGCGACGTCGCGACGACGCCCCAGACGTCCACGCTGCCGGAGAGGAGGGCGTCGAACCCTTCGGCGATGGCCTCTGCGAACACGCTCACCGCGCTTCGCCTCCTGCGTTGGGCGTGAACAACGGGTGCCCGAAGCGGTCGACGCCGAACGTCCCGATCAGCGCCTGCCCTTCGCTCCCGCAGACCCACTCCGCGAAGTCGCGCGCCCCGCGCTCGTTGCGCGCGCCGGCGACCACGACGACCCCGTACTGGTTCCGCAACGCCGCGTCATCGTCGAAGAGCGCCGCGAGGTCGAGCGCGTCGCGCATCGCGAGGAAGGTCGCCTCGTCCGTGAGCGTGTACGCCTGCTTCTCCGAGGCGATCTTGAGGGTCTCGCCCATGCCTTGGCCGGTCACGAGGTACCACGCGCCGCTTGGTTCGACGCCAGCGGCGTTCCACAGCGCGCGCTCCTTCGTGTGGGTTCCGGAGCCGTCTCCGCGAGAGACGAACGGCGCCCGCCGCTTTGCGATGCGCGCGAGCGCGTCGGACGCACTCGCGGCCGCCTTGACGCCCGCCGGGTCATCAGCCGGCCCGACGATCACGAACCGGTTGTAGCAGACGTCGCGCCGCTCGGCACCGTGCCCCGCCGCCACGAAGGCCGCTTCCTCCTGCGGAGCGTGCACGAACAGCACGTCCGCGTCCTTCTGCTGGCCGAGCCGAAGCGCCTCTCCCGTGCCGACCGCGATCACCTCGACCGAATACGCCGGGTGCGCAGCTTCGAACGCCGGCACGAGCACGTCGAGCAGGCCGGAGTCTTGGGTGGAGGTGGTTGTCGCGAGCACGAGGCGCTGGCGCGCGGCCGCCGACGTCTCTTCCCGCGAGCAGCCCGACGCCAGCGCAAGCGAGGCGAGCGTGAGCGCGGCGACGAGGAGTCCGGCCCGCCTGGCGGCGAGCCTGACGCGGCGGTCTGTCACGCGAACTCCTTTCCGAGCACGGGAGGCCGAGGAGTTTCCTGCCTCGACCCTATCGGTCCTGGCTCCCTAGCGGTGACCAGCCGCCGTAGGACTCCAGGACTCGGAGGCCGTCCGCTCGCGCGGACGCCACGAGGATACGCTGGGCGGCGCAGGCGCGCAACCGCTCGCACACGCCCGGGCCGCGGAGCCGCGCCCGGCACGCGGCTACGGCCGGCCAGGCACCTCGTGGCAATCGGGACAGCGCGCCTCGTAGTAGTCAGCGCCGCCCACCAGGATCAGCGGCGAGTCCCATGGAGCGGGACGTCCCTCGATGATCCGCTGCGTCCGCGTCGCGACGCCGTGGCACTTCTGGCAGATGGCGGTCAGGAGCGACACCTCGTCCGCAAGCGCCATGAGCGTCGGCATCGGCTCGAACGGCTCCCCGCGGAAGTCCTGGTTAAGCCCGGTGACGTACACGGTGTGGCGCTTCTCAAGCAACCATCGGACGACGGGAACGAGCTCGGGGCCGAAGAACTGCGCCTCTTCGATCGCCACGACCCGGCATCCCTCGGGGTCGATCTCCTGCGGAGAGCCTACGACCCTGGCCTCCCACTCCGTGCCGAGGCGCGAACGCGCGACGCGCCCGTCGCGAGAGTCCACGCTGTGCTTGAAGACGATGATGGGGTCTCCGATGACCGAGTGCCGGGAGAGGAGTCTGATGAGCTCCCCAGTCTTGCCGCTGCTCATGCAGCCGGCGATGACGTGCAGACGTCCGACGACGCGCGCCATGCAGCCTCCAGTCTCTGCAGAACCCTACAGCCGCTGCCTCAAGTAGTCAGCAAGCGCGTCTGCGGCCCGGGTCGGCGTCGTCCGCGGCATGACGAGGTAGAGCGGGCGTTTGAGCGGGAACCCGCCGACCTCGAGCTGCGCCACCGTCCCCAGCCTCAGCGCCTTCTCCGCTACCCAGACGCTCACGATGCCGATGCCGAGCCCGCCTTCCACGGCCGACAACACGGCCTCGTTCGTCCCGAGTTCCAGGACGACGTCGAGCTCGCCTGGGTCGACGCCGTGCCGCCGCATCTCCTCCTCGGCGACCATGCGCGTGCCCGAGCCCGCTTCGCGCATCACGAACGCCTGCTCCGTCAGATCCTCCATCAGCAGGCCGTGCCTGCCCGCCAGCGGGTGGTCGGGCGGGCAGACCATGACGAGGTCGTCGTGGCCGAGCCGCTCTTGGAGGACCCGGGCGCCTGGCACCTCCGCGCCTGCCATGCCCATGTGCGCGTCGCCTGCCTCCACGCGGCCGACGACATCCGCCGTGTCGTACACGCGCAGCGACACGCTCACCTCGGGATACTCCTTCAAGAATCCACCGAGGAGCCGCGGCAAGATGTACTGCCCGGGCGTCGTGCTGGCCGCGATGTCGAGGTGGCCCGTGACCCGGCCGGACATGGTCTCGATCTCGGTCCGGGCCTCTTCGAGCTCCTCGAGGATCTTGCGCGCATACGGCAGCAGCGCAGAGCCGGCCTCGGTCAGGTCGACGCGGCGGTAGCGCCGGTCGAGCAGCGTCACGCCAAGCTCGCTCTCCAGCCCTTGGATCTGCATGGTGACGGCTGGCTGCGTGATGCCGAGCGCGCGCGCCGCCTCGGAGAACGAGCCGTGCTCGACGACCGCGACGAACGTCCGCAGCTGCTGGAGATTCATGGCGCCGTCCTCCTGTATCCCGGATTCCCCGATTGTAGCGCAGCACCTCCGGGTATACAGTGGCCGTGAAGTGAGAACCGCTCTCAGTTGGAGGACGCGATGACGGAGGCGAGGGATCGCCTTTCGAGCCCAGCCGCTCCGTACGGATCTCGGCGCATGAGCTCGGCCCGCCGCGCCATCGCCGAAACGGCGGCGCTCATGGACGGCGCGTTCACCGCTGAGTCGCTCCACGACCGCGTTGTCGCGTCGCGACCGGGCATCGGGCTCGCGACGGTGTATCGCGCGGTCGCAGCGATGGCCGATGCCGGATACCTCGCTCGCGTCGGCGAACGGGACGGAGCCGCTTTGTACGCTGTCTGCGGCCACGACGGCCACCACCACCACGCCGTGTGCGAGCGCTGCGGGGCAGTGACGCCTGTGGAGTGCGCCTTCGTGCCGAGCGCGCTGCCGGAGGGGTTCACGATGACGCGCCACGAGGTCGCCATCTACGGCGTGTGCGCTGCATGCCGGCGCGCGGAGGGCAGGGATCCGCGATGACGCACATCCACGTCCCTGACGGCGTCTTGCCCGTGTGGCTCTGGGGAAGCGGCTGGGTCGTCGCAGTCGCGCTGCTGCTCATCGCCGACCGGGCGTCGCGCCGAGTGACCGCCCGGCGCCGGCTCCCGCTCGTCGGCGTCGTCTCCGCGCTCGTGATCGTAGCGATGTCGAGCGAGGTCGTCCCCATCGCGTACCACATGAACCTGACGGTGCTCGCCGGCGCGCTCCTCGGGCCGTCGCTTTCGATCGTGTCCGCGTTCGTCGTGCAGGTCGTGCTCGCCGCGCTCGGTCACGGCGGCGTGACGATCGTGGGGCTCAACACGCTGATGACCGCGAGCGAGATGCTGCTCGGGTGGGCGCTGCTCCAAGGCGGCCTGCGGCTGCTCGGCACGAAGCGCGCTGCGCCGGTGGCCGCGGCAGCGACCGTGGCAACCCTCGCCGTGACCACCACGATGCTGGTCGGCCTGATCGCCGCCTCCGGCACGCTCGGCGCGACCGAGCGCGAGACCGGGGCCCTGGATCCGGAGAACCTCACCTTCGCGTCGCCCTTCTCCGAAGGCGCCCTGCGCATCGGGCTGTTCTCCGGCGGCGAGCACGAGCACGAGGGCGAGCACGCCGCGGGCGAAGCCGAGCACGCGGCGGCGCTCGGGCTCGCGCGCTTCGCGACGGTGGTCTACACGCTCGGGTCGATCGGGTGGGTCCTCGAGGCGCTGGTCACCGCCGCGATCGTCGGGTATCTCGCACGCGTGCGCCCCTCCTTGCTCGTGCAGCCGCGCGCACCGGCCGCCTCGCTCCCGGCCCCCGCAGAGCATCACGGAGGCGCGTGATGGACGTCCGGCTGGTCGACACCGTCGCCACGAGCGGCTCCTCGCCGCTGCACAGGGCGTCTCCCCGCACGAAAGCGGCGGCCGCCGCGCTTGTCGTCGCATCGGCGGCAGTCACCACGAACCTGTTCGTCTGCGCTGCGGTCGCGCTCGTCGTCGTGGCCGCTGCAGTGCTCTCGCGCATCCCGCTCCGGCCGTACCTTTCGCTCGCGGGCTATCCGGCGGTCTTCGCAGCGCTGTTCGCGTGGGCGTCTGCGCCTGATGCCCTTTCTGGCGCGCTCGTCGTCGCGAAGGCGGTCACGGCAGCGCTTGCGGTCGTGCTCGTGCTGTTCACCACGCCCTACCCACAGGTGTTCGCGAGCGTGCAGCGGACGCTCCCAGGGCTCGTCGGAGACGCGCTGTTCATGACGTACCGCGCGATCTTCATCCTCGGCGAGAAGCTGGACGACCTCATCGTCGCCGCTCGGCTCCGCTCGGGCGCGGGCCGGCATCCGCTTAGGAGCGCGCGGGCGACTGTCCGAGCGCTCGGCAACCTCGTCTTGTACGCGTTCGACCTCGCCCAGCGCGAATACGACATCCTGGCGCTGCGCGGCTACTCTGGCCGGCTGGCGGTGCCCGTCCGCCGGTCCGCCGCTCCTGTCGTCGACGCCCTCGCTCTCGCCGCTGGCACGGCCGCGCTGGCTGCGGCGGTTGCGTGGAGAATCGCCTGGCGGGACCTGCTGCCGTACAGCTGGATGCCGCTCGCCGCCGCGGCCGCGCTGCTCCTCTCTGTGCTCGTCGCGAGGCTCGCTCGATTAGGAGGGACGCATCATGCATGACCATCGCCACCCCTACGACCACGTCCACCTCGACGAGCCTGACGCCGAGGCGGTCGTCCACATCTCGTGCGCGCGCCACACGTACGAGGGCGGCGCGTCGGTGCACCTGTGCGGGCTGGACTTCGTCGCGCACCGCGGCCGGCGCGTGGCGATCCTCGGTCCGAACGGCGCCGGCAAGACGACGATGCTCTACCACGTCCTCGGGCTGCTCCGTCCGAGCGAGGGCGTCGTCACGGTGTTCGGCGTGCCGCCGGCCGAGCGCTGGCTGGAGATCCGTCACCGCATCGGCGTGGTGCTGCAGAACGTCGACGAGCAGCTGCTGATGCCCACGGTCTTCGACGACGTCGCGTTCGGCCCGAGACAGCACGGGCTGCCTGAGAGCGACGTGCGCGACCGGGTCTCCCGCGCGCTGCAAGAGCTCGCGATCGAGCACCTGACCGACCGCGTGCCGCACAACCTCTCGGGCGGCGAGAAACGCAAGGTGGCGCTTGCAGGCGCGCTCGCCATGGATCCCGAGCTCCTCGTGCTCGACGAGCCGTTCGAGGGGCTCGACCCGGAATCGCGCGCGCACGTGCTCGAGCTGCTCGAACGGCTCTCGAAGGAGCGCGGGATGACGATCGTGCTCACCACGCACGACATCGACGCGGTGCCGGAGTTCGCGGACTACGCCTACGTGCTGGCGCCAGGCGGGACGATCGCAGTGCGAGGGACGCCGGAAGAGGTCTTCGCGAACGCGAGCGCTCTGCGCGCCAGCAACATCCGGCCCCCGATCCTCGCGGAGTTGTTCGAGCGGCTGCGCGAAGAGGCGCCCGACGCTCCTGAGCCGGTGCTCACCGTCGAGGACGCAGCGCGCGCGCTCGAGCGGTGGCGCAGGACCGCATCACGCGGAGCCTGAAGAGGCCGCCGCCATCTGCCGCCGTACGTCCTCGCACATGTCCTCGAGCATCGCGAGCGAGCAGTAGCCGCTCATGAGCTTGCGCAGCTCGACGCACAGCCCGTCCGCGTCAGAGGGCTCCAGAGACTCCAGGTCCTTCCCGAGCGCGTGCGCCGCCTGGGACACGTAGACGACCGCCATCGCCGGTCCGACCAGGCCGCGGAGCACCGCGATTGCTGCGTGCGCGACCTCAGCGCTCACGTCTCCGCCCCCCTATCACTCCCTGGACCTCGCCGAGCGTCACGAGTCCGAGCCCGATCGCGGCGTACGCGACCCACCAACCGACGTCGACGAGCGACCCACTGACGTACGTCCCCGCATAGTCGAGCCAGGTGTACGCGGTGTCCGTGACCGCCATAGCCAGAGCGCCGAACGAGACGATCGCCCACGGCGTGGCGAGCCGGCCGCCCGCGAACCGCACGAGCGCGGCGGCAAGCGCAAGTGCCGGGAACAGCAGCAGCCACAAGTCCCCGAGCGGGTAGAACGCGCCCAGCGTCTTCTCCAGCGCGCTCACCTCCTCGTCGGCGAACAGGGGGGCCAGCACTGTCACCCAGACGAACGCGGTCGCTGCAGCAGCGACCAACGCGCTGACCGCGAGCGGCGCAACGTGCTTCTGCCCACGGGTGAACGCGCGCAGCGCGAGGGCGATGCCGCCTCCGAGGAGCGGGAACGACGCTATGTAGAACACGTCTGCGACGGAGGGGTACGGCTGGAGCCCGAGCACCGATTCGTACAGCCAGTAGGTCAGGTCGCCTGCCACGAGCACGGCCATTCCTATCCCGATCGCCGTGACCTGGACCTGAAGCGGTTCGCCAGGCTGCAGCCGCATCGCGACCGTGAACGCCGCCGCTGCCGCGAACACCGCGAAAGCCACGGCGCCGATCGTGGAGACGGCGGCAGACACCCCCTCGCTCGCCTGAAGCGCACGCATGGCGACCGCAGCGACGAGAATGGCTCCGAGAAGCACCGCGCCTATGCTCGCCGCCCGACGAGGCAGAACCCCCATGCTCGCCTCCCTCAGAGACTCTTACGCAATGTGAAGCGTATCACATCTCAGCAGAGACGCTTGACAGCGATCCGGTGGACGCCCACCATCCTGACTGAACGTTCAGTCAGGAGGCTGCACATGGCCCATGCCGAGCGCGAACATGCTGGCGACACGTCGCGCGACCGCATACTCGCTGCAGCGTCCGCGCTCTTCGCGGAACGCGGGTTCGACGCCGTGTCCGTCGCGGACATCGCCCACGCGAGCGGCACGTCGACGAGCCTCATCTACTACCACTTCACGGACAAGCAGACGCTGTTCGAGACCGCGGTGCTCGAGGCCGCCGACCTCATGGAGTCGGTCGCGAGCGCGGCGCTGTCCGCTTCGGGCAGTCCCGCCGAGCGGCTGGTCTCGTTCGCGCGGGCCTATAGCGGCTTGCTCGGCAGCCACCCGGACACCATGCGCGTCCTCATCCTGAGCGTCGCAAGCCTCCAGGGCCGCTTGCCGCAGGAAGTCTTGGAGCGCGCCTCCGCGATCGTGGCCGCCCTCGCCGCCGCCATCGAAGAGGGCGTCGCCACCGGCCTGTTCCGCCCCGTGGATCCGCGAGCCGCCGCGACCGCGCTGTTCGCCATGACGAACGCCCCTGTCACCGCGCAGGCGCTGGCCGTGTCCGAGACGCCGGTCGCCGCCTCCTACGAAGACCTCGGCGAACGCATGGCTGAGCTGTTCTTGAGGGGGATCCTCGCGTGAGCGAGCGGGCGACTCGCGAGACGCTTCTCCTACGCTTCGGCCGCTTCGTCGTCCGGCGCAGGCGCGCGATCCAGGCGCTCGCCGCCCTGCTCGTCGTCGCCGGCGTCTTCGGCGTGATGAACCTGCGCGTCAACTACGACCTGCTGTCGTACCTGCCCAAGGACTTGCCATCCGTGAAGGGCTTCCGGGTCCTCACCGACGAGTTCTCGCTCGGCAACGTCGCGCAGGTCATGATCGAGGGCGCGGACGACGCCCAGGTGAAGAGCCTCGCGGAGCGCATGAGGGCCGTCGAGGGCGTCGACGAAGTCCGTTGGGTCTCCGACGTCGCGCCGATCGAGCAGCCGCGCGAGTTCCTGGACCCGAACCTCGCCCGCAACTACTACGCCGGCGACGCGACGCTCGTGCAGGTGAGCTTCGAGCAGGCGCAGACCGACCCCCGCACGGAGCGGGCGGTGCGCGAGATCAAGCGCATCCTGGCGGGCGTCGACGCGTCGATCACCGGCATCCAGCAGATGGAGCTCGCTGAGGTCATGGCGCAGGACCGCGTGCGCATCGGCGCGGCGGTGCTCGTCCTCGTGAGCGTCGTGCTGCTGCTCACGGTGCCCTCGGTCGTGGTGCCCGTGCTGTTCGTCCTCACGATCGGCGCCACGGTGTTCGTGAACCTCGGCCTGTCGTTCTACCTCGGCCAGGAGATCTCGTACCTCACCGGCGTGACCGTTTTCGCCATGCAGTTCGCGGTCACTATGGACTACGCGCTGTTCCTGTACCACCGGTTCGAGGAGGAACGCGCCCGCTCAGACGTCGAAGAGGCAATGGCCGTCGCGACCGCGGCGACCTTCAAGTCCATCGCGTCCGCAGCGCTCACCACCATCGCGGGCTTCCTCGCCCTCGGCGCGATGCACCTCGGCTTCGGCAAGGACATGGGCTTCACGCTCGCGCGCGGCGTCGTGTTCGCGATGGCGGGCGTGGTGACGATCCTGCCTGGCCTGCTCGTGGACTTCCGGCCGCTCATCGAACGCGTGAGCCACCGGGTGCCGCGGTTCGACTTCTCGCGGCTCGGCGAGGCCGTGGCCCGGCACGCGTGGCCGATCATCGGCGTCGGGGTGGTGGTGCTGGCGGTCGCGTCGTGGGCGTACGGGCGGGTGTCCCTCTCGTACGACCTCACGCATTCCGATCTGAAGGACCTGCCGTCGGTGCTGGCAGACGACAAGATCGCCGAGGCCTTCGGGCGCGCCTCCACGGTTTACCTCGTCGTGGAGGGCGCCGATGACCTCGCGAAGCTTGACGCGCTGCGCGGCCGCCTGGAGCGGGTCCCGGGCGTGACGCGCGTCTTCGGATACACGACGCTCGTCGACCCACGCCTGCCCGACGAGTTCGTGCCCGCAAGCGCACGGGAGGCATTCTTCTCAGGCGGGCGCACCTATCTCACGCTCGACCTCGCGTACGGTCTCGACGACACAAAGCGCCTCGACGCGACGCTCGACGCCATCAGGGCCGAGACGGCCCGCTCGTGGCCGCACCCCGCGTACCTCACCGGCCAGACCGTGCTCACGCGCGACATGGAGCACGCCTCGCAAGGCGACGCCGACCGCATCAATGCGCTGTCGATCGCCGCGATCCTCGTGATCGTCGCCGTGGCGTTCCGGTCGCTCGCGGTGCCGGTGGCGCTCCTCGGGTGCATCCAGCTCGCCATCCTCGTGAACCAAGGATTCGAGGCGCTTTCGGGCGGCAAGCTCATCTTCGTGGCTGCGCTTGCGATCGGCGCCATCCAGCTCGGCGCGACGGTCGACTACGCGATCCTGCTCACCACCCGCTACGAGGAGGAGCTCGGCCGCCTCGGCGACCGCATCCGCGCGATCCACATCGCGGTGGCGGAGTCGAGCCAGTCGATCCTCGTCAGCGCCTCGACCATGTTCGCCGCCACCATCTCGCTTGCGCTGCTCTCGCGCGTCGGCATCCTGAGCAAGCTCTCGGGGCTCATCGCGCGCGGCGCGGTGACGAGCTTCGCGGTGATCCTGCTGGTGCTGCCCGCTGTCCTGGTCGTCGGCCAGCCGCTGTATGAGCGCTTGAGCATCGGCTGGCCGAAGCACGTGAAGAGAGGTCGATGACCATGCGTCCCGCTCGATCCTGGCCACGCCGCCTGCTGTCGATCGCCGTCACCGCGGCGCTGCTCGCGGCCGTCGTCGGAACCGGCACCGCCGCCTCGCAGCCGCAGGCTAAGAAGCCGGACTCCGTGGCGGACTCCGAGACCGTCTACGCGATCTGCGACGCAAGCGGCCGGGTGAGCAAGACTGTGGTCGTCGACTGGCTGCACGTGACCGGCGAAGGGCTGCTCGAGGTCGCAGACCCCGCGCCCGGCGCGACGGCGCTCGCCTCGCTCACCGAGGGGTTCGAGCCCAAGCTCGACGGCGGCGTCGTGCGCGGGAGCGTCGAATCGAGCGGACAGGCCGACGTGTTCTATCGGGTCGAGACGAAGGCCGCGCTGCCGCTGGAGATCTCGGTGCGCTATGAGCTCGACGGGGTGGAGGTGGCGCCGGATGACCTAGCGGGCAAGAGCGGCCGGCTCTCGATCACGCTCACGGCGCACAACCGCCTGGAGCGCCGAGAGACGGTGACGTACGAGGACGGCGCGGGCGTCGAACGCTCGGACGAAGTCACCTACAGCGTGCCGCTGCTGTGCATCCCGCAGTTCAAGATCGACGGGACGAAGATGACGGTGGTCGAGGCGCCCGAAAGCGCCCAGGTCGCAGTGACTGGCTCGACCGCGACCTACGCGGTGCCGATGATGCCGACGCCGGACGCCTCGATCACGCTCGTGCTCGACGCGCGCGACATCGAGCTTGAGCCGCTCATCGTCTCGGTCTTCCCGAAGCTGCCGGCCTCCGCAGACTTCTCGGTCGCGGGCGAGCTCGCGGAGGTCGCGGACGCGCTGGATGGGCTCGCGATGCTGTCCGACGGGCAGCGGCAAGTGGTGACGGGCATCCTGGACGGGCTCGAAGGTTTCGACACCTCCGCGATCAGCGGGGCCGCCGACGGCCTGGATGCGCTGCGTTCGGGGCTGCGGCAGCTCGCGGACGGCGCGAACGGCGCGGGCGCGCTCGCCGGCGCCCAGGTGCAGTACCTCGACGGCGTGATCGCCGGCATCGACACCGGGGCGTTCGACGACCTCGCGCAGCTTGGCGCCGCGCTTGAGCAGCTCGCGCAGGGAGTATCGCAGGCGCAGGACGGCGCCGAGCAGGTGCTCACGCTGCTCGACGCGCAGATCGCGCTCGTCGACCAGGTGCGGGCCTCGAACGCTGCGCTCCTGGCGCTCGCGCAGGACCGGGCAGCCGCCTACCCAGCCGACCCGCAGCTCGCGCAGTTGGCGGGCGGTCTCGCGCAGCAGCAGGCGCTGCTGGATGCGCTTCGCTCCGGCGGCGTCATCGGCGGGCAGCCGATCCCCGGGCTCGCAGATACGAGAGCGGCGGTCGCCGCTCTGACCCAGGGGCTGCAGCAGACCGAGAACGGGCTCGCGGCCATCGCGGCGCAGGCAGGCGCGCTCGCTCAGGTGCCCGCCGCGTTCGAGCAGCTGAAAGCGGCGCTCGTCGTGCTGCGGGACGGCGGCGTGGTGGCCGGGCAGCAGATGCCAGGGCTCAAGACCACACGCGACTCGGTGCTCCAGCTGGCCGACGGGATCGGGCAGATGGGCTTGGGGCTCGACGCCCAAGCGGGCACGTTCGAAGATCTTGCCGGCGCGGCGTCGATGCTCGAAGACCTGAAGTCTGCGCTCTCGGCGCTCGCGTCCGGCGGGACCGTGCAGGGCCACGAGCTGCCCGGGCTCGACACCTCGGCACGCGGGCTCAAAGCGCTCTCCGACGGACTGCGCGGCGGCGTGCGCGACGTGCACCGTGGCGAGGCGATCTCTGACGCTATGAAGCGCGCAGCGGACTCGTACACGAGCTTTCTCGGCCTGCCCGAAGGCGCGAGCGGCCGGCTGACGATCATGTACCGCCTCGAGGGCGTGGGCGCCGACTAGGGAGCCGACGATGGGACGAGCCGGCGGTCTTGCCGCTGGTTCTGATGAGTGGGCATCGGTCGCGCAGACCCAGGATCCTTGGCCACGCCGGTAGCCGTGCGCGAGCATCACCCGTTCATGAACGAACGGCTCCCCTCGGAGGACTGGCCCTGTCCGCTCGCCAGGCAGTCCACCTCGAGCCCGTGCCGCACCTGTTCGATCCGAAGCAGCGCTTTCGACAAGGAATGGAAGCTTGCGGCCGTGAACATGCCCACGAGGAACATACCCTGCAGCATGAACAGGACCAAGAGGCTTCCCAGAAGGTTCTGCTCCTGAGGCGCCTGCGGATGAGGCGGAAATCCCCAACGGGCGTACACAGCCACCCACTCGAGCACGACGATGCTCGCCAGGGCTGCCGTCACGCCAAGAAGCGGTGAAGCCACTTGCTTCCACCGTCTCGCGAGAAGCGCGACACCGAGGACGAACAGAGGCGTCGTGTCGCCCATAGGGCCGATAGACACTGTGCCGACCACTGTCCACGCCATATTGAACACCGCGATGAACGGCGCGACGACGAAGAGCGCGCATGCGAGCCCCAGGAGCAAAGGCCGGACTCGCTCGAGCCCGGCGTTCGATGACACAGCATCCATCAGAGCCCCCTCATAAACCGCTACCACACCATGCAAGCACGCCGATCACCAAGGTCAACCGGCGAGGTGGACGGCGGCTTCCTCCCGCCCATCACCGTACCACCGCAACACGCAGGCCGTCGACGACCGCGCCCGACGCGAGCACCGTTTCGCACGAGAGCCCAGGGGCGGGACGTGACATCAACGAGGAACGGCAGCAACGGTTAGGGAACCGCTCCGCCTCAGCGGGCGATGCTCGCGCCAGAATGCGGCTATGGGTGAGAACCGCTCGCATTCCTGGTTGGCCATCGGCTTGGTCGGCGTCGCGGCCGCGATCGCGCTGGCGGCGATCGCCCTACGGGCGCCGGCCGTGCAGGCTTTGCTCGGCGCCCGCGTCCCGCCCACCGGAGAGATGCTCGCAGCGTCCGCCCAGGTCGACCTGAGCGGCACGGCGGCGACGCCGCCCCCGCCGCCAGCCGATTCCCGCACCGATCGCGACCGCCTCATCCTCGCGGCTCGCCAGATGCTCGGCATCCCGTACCGCTGGGGAGCGAAGGGTCCGGACGAGTACGACTGCAGCGGGTTCACGAAGGCGGCGTACGCTGCGGTCGGCGTGAAGCTGCCCGATGGCTCGTTCAATCAAGCGGCCGGTGAGCGGCCGCTCCGCTCGCTCGATGAGCTCGCGCCCGGCGACTTGCTGTTCTACCGCTGGAACGGCGCCGTCGGCGTCTCGCACGTCACGATGTACCTCGGCAACGGCTGGGTGATAGGGACTGGAAGCCCAGCCACGCCCGGCGAGGTCGGCATCTACCCGCTCGCGACGGACTTCCGGGTCCCGAACACGACGGTCACTTACCGGCACATCGCGCTGCCGGATGAATCGTGAACCGGCCCGGGCTCGAGCCGAAAGCGGGTCACCGCCGCGACAGGACCTCCCACTTCTTGGCGTTGAACTCCGACTCGGACAGCACGCCGCTGCGCCACAGGTCGTGAAGCTCGCGCAGGTGCTCGACTGCCCGCTCCTGCGCGTCTGGGGCTTTGCCCAGAAACAGGTCCTTGGCGCGCGCCCAATCATCCTCCGACAGAGCGCCGCTCGACTTCAGCGCCGCGAGGCGCTCCAGCTCGCTCGCCACGCTCGCGCCTCGAGCGCCGACGCTCTCGCGGTACTCCAGCGCGCGCTCGAGGGCCTCGCGCATCTCGACCGCTTCTCTCGGCTCCCAGGTGCCGACCTCGAGCGCCTCTCCGCTCTGCAGCTCTATGACGACGCTCCGAGTCCAGACTGCTGTCAAGGCTATCAGGACCGCCATCACGGCAGACCCGCCAGCCAGCAACCACATCCACGGAGACGGAAAGATGAGCCCGAAGAAGCCGGTCGTCATGCTCATCCCCAGCGCCGCCAGGACGGCTCCGGCCGCGCTCAACCAGCCGCCCGATGACACCGAAACCACGGAGGAGAGCGGGTAGGTGGTGCCGTACACGACGATCGTCGCGCCTGTGACCGTCATCTTCTCGGAGGCGTAGAACGTCGGCACGGCTGCGCCCGTGCGTGAGGACGCCGGCCTGTCATCCATGCAGCTGTCCTCCCTTCGGGCCGAGACCTGTGATGCACGAGTCTGCCGATCCATACTAGCGAGCGCCTCTGACATCATGCGCGGCGAAGCAGACGACCCGGTCCGCCCCGGCTCTCGGCAACGGACCTATCGGACCTGTGACGGCTGGCTCGTTCCGCCCGCAACCCGAGAAGCAAGCACGGCCGTCGCGATGACGAAGACCGCCAGGACAAGCGGGCCGAAGACCTCGCTGACGAATGCGGTCGCAAGGGACAGAGCCGCGCCAGCCACCACGTACGCGAGCGCCCGTAGCGCGCTCTGAGCGCTCCACGCCAGCAACGCCAGACACGCCGCCTGAACGAGCAGGGTCGCACCAAGGCTCATGTGGAACGCGCCGTTCACGTTCAGCGGCCATGCCTCCTTGAGCCCCTCTGCCAGAACAAGCGACCCGAACGCGACGCCAGCTGCGGCCGCAAAGGCAGCGAAGATGAACCGCTTCACTCAGCCCTCACCTCCCGCGAAGACAACGCCATTCCGACGCCGGCGGCGAGCAACACCACGGCCAGCAACGAGGTCGGCTGGAAGACGACGTGGTGCGCGAGCGTCTTGTGCGGCGGCCCCTCCACCGGGACGATGCGCCCGTCCACCGGATCGACCACGGCCAACGACTGCCACGCCGCCCGTTCAGCGACCGCGAACGGAGACCGGTACGCGACGCTGCCGATGGCGATGCTCAGGAGAATGCACACGAGCGATGCCGCGATGAGCGAGAGCCCGGCGACGAGCCGGGCATGGCAGCGCCGTACGGCGTCCCCCTCGTCTGACACAGGCAACGGCTCCGGTGCGCCCGAGAGATCCATCCCCCTCCAACTCCTCCGGACTCGGCTCACCCAGCCGTGATCATTCTACCTCGGGCTGGGCTCCGGGCCACCCATCGTCGACCGCACGAGGGATGCTCCCCCCACCGCCAACGCGATCAGAGCGGCCACGTAGACCGCCAGCAGCCCCGCGACGAGCACGACGCGCCAGCCCGTGGGCTCCGCCGCGCCTGAAGCGAGCCCGGTGGCGATGGCCGCCCCCATGCTGGTGACCAGCGCGGCGATCACGACCGCGTAGGACCAGCCGATGACGCGCCGGTGCGAATGGTCTCTGAACGCCGCCCAGAGGAGCACCGCCCCTCCGATGAGGGCCACCGGAAAGAGCTCGGCCGGCATGAGGAAATCCAACCGCAGGTCGCCTGCCTGGACGAAGCGGACGGCCGCCAATGCGAGCGGTGCGACCAACGGCACCCAGACCAACACGTCTCCGATCGCCGATAGCGATCTCGTCAACACGCTTCGGCCGCTCATGCGGGCCTCCTCATCTTCAGCGCATGCGTCGCGCCCCCACCAGCGCGACTGCCGCACGCCGACACAGGCGTACTCCGCGCGCAAGCCGGCCGCGTCCGCGGAAGCGTCCGGCCTACTGTGGCTCATACCCGCTTGACGCCCAGACTACCGGCTGTCGTTCCCCTCGACGTGCGGAGCGACCGGGGCGCCGTAACTCTGGACGGGCGGGTAGCCCTGGATGAAGCCGACACCGGCAACGCCGCCTGACTTGCGCATGGCCTCCATCACGCCGTCGCGCACGGCTGCTTTGGTCACCCGGTACAGGATGTAGTAGCCGATGAAGACCGACGCGAACACGAAGAACAGGTAGATCGCCGAGCCGGCCATGAGCATCCCTATCAGGGACGATCCCGGGTCGCCGCCTGGAGCGCTCGTGTACATGGATCCTCCTTCGGTCTGTGGCTTTGCCGGACCGGGGCATCCCGATCCGCGGCATCATGGTACGCAGGGGGTCTGACACCGCGGCGCCGTACGTTTGGCGCCCACGACCTATCGGGCGCGCCGCTCCGGCGGCGCCGCTCACGGTGCGCCTGCGCTCGCCCTCCGCGCGCTCGCCTCGTAGAGCCGGTCGGCGAGCTCCTCTATCCGGTCGCGCAGCGCCAGCCGCTCGAGCCAGCGACGGGGGATGCCGCTCGCGCCGTAGTACGCGCCCGCGACCTGCCCGCACACCGCGGCCGTGGTGTCGGCGTCGTCGCCCAGGTTCGCTGCGGCGAGCACCGCGCGCTCGAAGCTCTCGGTCCGCACGAAGCACCACAGCGCGGCTTCGAGACTCTCGACCACGTAGCCCGTGCCGCGGATCTCGGTCTCTGCCTTGTCCCGGTACTCGCCCTGCGCGATCGCGACGATGCTTCGCGCCCCCACGAACGTGCCTGCGTCCCCGAACGCGACCTCGTCCCTACCAGCCCCGCCAAGCGCGCGGCAGACGATGCGGGCGAGCAGGCGGCTGGCGTCGACGCACTCGGCCGCGCCGTGGGTCGTCCGGGAGCTTTCCGCAGCCCATCGCTCTGCGGCGTCGACGTCCGGGAAGAAGAACATCGGGACGGGGCCAAGCCGCATGATGCAGCCGTTGCCGGCCGTGCGCGGGTCCATCGAGCCGGCGATCGGATCGCCCGTCCAGCGGAACCGGTCGAGCGCCGCCGCGACGGTGTTGCCGATGTCGAAGCACGTCCCGGTGCTGCTCAGGTACCCCGTCTCGACCCAGCGGCAGTACCGCTCCATCTGGTCGCGCGCGTCGAACGCGCCGCGCTCGACGAGGCTTTCCGCCAAGCAGAGCGCCATCGAGGTGTCGTCCGTCCACTGGCCGGGCTTCAGGCCGAACGGCCCGCCGCCGACCATGTCCGTCAGCGGCTCGAAGCTCCCACGCGGACGGAACTCGACGGCCGTGCCGACGGCGTCGCCGACGGCAAGCCCGAGCAGACAGCCGCGGAACCGGTCACGCAGGTCCATCCCATCCACCCTTCGCGCCCCCTGCAATCGTCAGCCTCCAGCCCCCGACTGGTCCTCACCGCCCCGCCGACGCCTGCTTCCCGGGAGCCACGCGAGCGCAAGGACGGCGAGCTGCACCAGCAGTGGGATCAGCGACGGTGCGCTCAACGAGACGCGACGGCCTTCAAGTGCAAACACGCCGAAAGACGCCTGCGCTAACAGGGCACCGTCGACGCCGACGCCTGGCAGCACAGTCCCGAGCAGCGCGCCGGCAAGGCGCCCGGCAAGCCACGCCGCTACGACGAGCGGCAGCGGCAGTCCGCGCGCGGCGAGCCAGTACGCCAACCACACGAGCACGGCGATGCCGGCGACGCCGATCAGCGACGGAACCACCGTGTACGCACCGGTGGGCCACGAGCGGAAGCTCCACCGCGTCGCGACGAGCCCGGCGAAGGTGAACGCCGCCTGGACGAGGACCCCCGCGATGAACGAACGTGCTCGCGCCATGCGGCGTGCCTCCACGCTTCCCCTGGGTGCCGTGCGTCGCGCGCGGCCCCGTCTCGCATCATGCGACCGTCGGGCTCGCGCCGCAAGTCAGCGCGCGAGCAGCGATCGGATGCCCATCGCAAGCAACGGGATGAAGCCGAGCGCGATGGCTATGAGGAGCAGCCACCCCAAGGTCTTGCCAAGAGCGCCCCCGCGGCGCATGAGCCGGTTGACGAACAGGGCGTTGTTGCGCTCCCACTCCTCGGGGTACTCGCGCAGCGGCGGCACCCAGACCTCACCGCGCGTCAACTCGCCTGACTCTCGCCTCGCACGGCGCCGCTCGGCTCTGTTCACGCCGCTCTCCTTCAGGCCGCCCGGCCCTCGAGCCGCCTGCAGCTACCACCCCACCACCGTGGATACCAGCACCCACACCAGCTCGAGGAAGAACAGGCAGACGATGACTGTCGCCGCAATCTTGCCCAGCGCCCGCAGACGGCTCCAGACCGAACCAGGCTCGGGCGTCTCGTAAGCCTCGCCCGCGTCGGCATCGGGCTCTGACGATTCGGAAGGCTCCAGACCCGCCAGAAGCGCTCGCGCGTCGCTCGCATCTTCCTCGGCGACGGCGATCTCGATGGGGCCCATCAGAAGACTCGCGCCGCCGGGGAACCGCCCGTAGCCGAACAGGTCCTGCACCTCTTCGTTGCGGACGCTGAACTCGATCCCTGCCGACATGAGGATCGACTTCGCGAGCGCGATCAGGTCGGACCGCCCGGTGGCGAAGACGACCACGGGCTCCGAGGGTCGCTGCGGCCGCGCGGGCTCAGACAGCTCTTGGACGAGAGCGACGCCACATTCAGGGCACTCTGCGATGCCCGAGACGTACTCTGAACGACATTGCGGACAGTACATGCGGCTCCAGGTCGGTCGGATGGAGTCGAACCGCCGCCTCCATCACCATGGACGGTCCCGCCCGCCCGATTCTATCGCATGGGGATCGGCGCCTGTTGACGGCAGATTCCGCTGCATCGGGCCGGCCATCGCAGCGCCCGAAGGCGCCTCGGTCGACACTCCGGCGGGGCGAAAGCAGCCCGTAACCGACCGCACGCTGTCCGCGCCAGGCAGAGCTCACCCGCCCAAACGCCTGGAGCCGTCGTCGATCACGCGCACCCGATACCAGCTCGGCAGCCCGGGGCCGACGTACTGGGCTGGCAGGTGCTTCGACGGCGCCCACGGCACGAAGAGCCGGTCGAGCCTCCTGAGAACCGTGCGGGGCGGCTCCCCGAGCGCGCACAGCGCGACCACAGCCGCAGGTCCGACGAGATCCCGCCCGTCGAGGCCAGCACGCGCACGAGTGGCCGCGTGCAGCGCGCGGTCCATGCCGAGGACGTGCGCGTGGCTGGCTGCGGTCGCCCACGCGCTCGCACTCGCGCCCGAGCCGGCGAGCGCTGCCGAGACTTCCCGTCGCAGCCGCCTGACCTCCGCTAGACCCACTGCTGGACGAGGTGCGTCGCGCACGGATCGCCGCCACTCCTCCAAGGCCGCCCAGTACTCTGCGGGACGCAGGCGCATCTGCGCCGCGATCGCGTCCGTCGTGAACGCCGGACTGTCGGCGACGCGGTCGAACAGGAACTCGAGGAGCTTGCGGTCGAGGTGGTGAAGACCCTCGACGTGCTCGCGCTTCACGTATGGGCCATGTTCTTTGGGCCTGCTGGACGTGGCCACGCCGCGAGCCAATGCGAACCCGAGCACGTCGCCCTCAAGGGTCACCCGCACAGCGCCTGCCGCGACGGCGCGCATCAGCGCCGCCACGACGGCCCGGCCGCTCGTCCGGCCGCGGCGAAGAGCGGACTCGAGGAGGGCCGGGTGAAGCCCGAGGGGATCCGTTGTCTTGGCCTCGTCTATCATCGCTCCCCCAACACGTCCAGGCTCACGCGGCTGCGCGTCAGCTGCACACGGTCGAACGGAGCGAGCGGAGCGAGTGAGATGGATGCCTGTGTCAGCCCGCACGCACCCTCTCCGAACGCGACAGGCTCGCACCACCGAACACCGCTACCAACACGAGCGCCGCAAGGACATTCACGAGCGCCAGGGCGATCGTGGACACGCCACCGACAACGACTCCGAACGTGTTGAGCGCGACGTGGAACAGCGCTGCCGGCAACAGGCTCCCCTCGGTGCTGTTGTACAGCCAGGTGTAGATGAAGGCGGCTGCTGCCGCGCTGATGAACCAGGGCCCAAAGGGGTGCTGCGACATCGGATTGCCCTTCCAGAAGAAGAGCGGCAGGTGCCACAACCCCCACAGAGCGCCGACGATCAAGGTGGCGACCAGAGCCGTGTGCCGCTTCTGCAGGTGCGGCAACGCGAAGCCGCGCCAGCCGACCTCTTCCCACGGATTCGAAAGCAGGGACGTCACGAAGGCAGCGAGGGCGACGGGAAGCAGCTCGCCTTGAGGCTCTGGCTGCGTCACAGGAAGACCGAGGAGTCCCGTCATAACCCGCGCCAGAAGCAGAAGACCGATCGGACCTATCACGGCCACGAGAGACCACGCCAGGCTGCCCCTCCACTGGACGAGCGCCTTGAGCAGGGTCTCGACTTGGGCCTTGCCGTACGCCGCTCGCGCGACGATGACGGCCGCTGCCGCCGGACCCACGGCAGGGAGGATGAGAAGCACCTGGGAGCCGGGCTGGTCGAACGGAGCGACGCCGTGCGACCCAAGGACCGTCGGCATCCAGCCAAGCCACGAGATGCCGAACGCCAGGGCGTAGAACCAAAAGACGGGGTGTCTTCTCATCCTCACGCGCTCATCTGTTCCTTTGCCAAGAGTGCGGGCTGACGGTTCCGCGCCCGTGCTCAGCACCGACCTCTTCTCGGTCTAGCCGACAACCTGCGTACGTCAGCCGGGTGCGCGCATCACTCACCCCGACCAGCTTCGCGGGCCAAGTCATCCGAGCCGATCGGCACGGCGATCGAAGTGATGGGCGACCCGTCGGCGAGCGTCGGAAGGATCTTCGACAGCACCCATCCGTTGGTCCGCAGGTAGCTCGGGCCGTTGACGGTCATCCTCCACGGGCGCTTGTCGTCCCCAGACGGGGCGAACGTGCGCACGAGCTTCGTGCCGCGATATTGCTCGATGACGAAATCGCGGTTCTTCATCCACGACTCCCAAGGCTGTCGGTGCTCAGTCCGGGCACGGGCTGGAACCTACAAGCGTCCCACGCATCAGCACGAGCGCGCCGACGAGCACCGGGACGAGCGCAAGTCCCGCGAGCCAGAGCACCCGCGGTCCGACGTCAAAACCCAGGCGCTCAAGGATCCGCCACACCGGATACCCCACGAAGACAAGGTAGGCAAGCACCGACACGGCCACAAAGAAGAACTCGATTCCGAAGGCACCCGCTCCGTCACCCAACTGTCGTCCCCCTCCCCGGCTGAAGCAAGCTGCTGGAACGGCTGACGCCTGACGCACCTGCGACGGCTGATGCGCCTCGGGACGATTCTATCGCGCCGCAGTGCGCTGGATGGCCAGGTTAGTCAGGCAATCGCAGAACCCTTGGGGCTCAGGAGGCGGGCAGAGACCATCAGCGAAACTACGCCAACGACGAAGTAGACGGCTGCAGCGATGTTGAACATGAAGAGCAGTTCGAAGCCAGTCCACAGGATCAGGAGCAGCGCTGCGGCCAAAGTGGCAGCGTACTGCTCGGCGCTCCTGCGCAGAAGCATGACGAACGCGGCCAGGTTGGGTATCGCCAGCGCCAACAGCATCGCGATACCGATCCAGCGCAGGTCTCTGAAGAAGACGTCCGCCAGGGGCAGCGTACCCACCACGCTCAAGAGGGGCTCGAACCCCATGAGGCTGCCGTCGGGGCTGATGACGAAGAGAATGCCGCAAACGAGACCAGCGACGCCGTTAAGAATGGCCACCACGACAAGGAATCCCCGGGCCACCTTGCGCATGCCGCCCCCTAGGTCGATGTGGCTGACGCCTCGCGCATCAGCGGCAGCCGATGCGCCTCGCTTCCCGATTCTACCTCGCGCCGCCCGCTGGATGGGCTTGTCAGAGCGATTCGCCCGCCGCCCCGTCGGAGAACGCGACGTGGGCGACCTGCCCCACCAGGTGCGACATCACCAGGGCGACCATGCACCCGACGACTGAAGCAGCCGGCAGCACGATCGCTCTGCCCGCGGGAGCCATGCCTGCAGCGTCAGCGCTCACGAGCCGCTGGAAGCTGGCGTTCGCTAGCGCGAGCAGCACCGGGGCGGCCGCCATCCTGGGATGCTCCCACACGCCACGGACGGCTCCGCTGTAGCGCAGTCCTTCCCGCAGGCGGTCGAAAGACGCATACCGCGCTTGGACGGTCACCGTCGCCAGGTCAGCGGCGACAGTCATGAGTGCGCTGAAGAGCACGCGCTGGGCGGATTCGGAGGCGACGATGGCCGCGACAAGAAGCGAAGGGAGCGACAGGACGAAAGCCGCCGGCAGCGCGCTCGCGAAGACCGATAGCCCGCGCCTGAAGTGCGTCGGCAAGTCGCGCAGGGACAGCATGTGGTGTTCATCGTCGAGGATTGCCGACCGCGAGTAGGAGACGCCGTAGCTCATCAGGAAGACGTACCCGATGTAGCCGAACCAGACGAGAAGGCCGCCCTTCGCGGCCCGGGCGGCGAATCCGACAGCGACCTGCAAGACGATTCTTGGAGGGCTATCTCCAGTCGAGATTCACTACTTCAAACCCATCAATGCTGGATATCCAGGTACGAATGGCACGATGGCCGGTCATACCCCCTTCGGCGTTAAGGCGCCGGATACCCAGCAGGTGCGAGACTGTAATGCAGCAGCCAACGAACATGAATGATTCGATGTGTGGGTTGCTGTCGTCGTCGCAGAAGTGTCCCAATGCCTCGGCGATACACGTAGCGATGTCCTCATGAAAGTGTCCGCCGCCTGACAAGTGAGACATACAGAGCCGCTTCGCGCCCAGAGTGCTCGCCGCACACGAGATGCTCTCGTAGGCGACGTTGTAATAGAAGTCCCGATACGGTCTGCCATAGAGCGGGAGCGCGAACTGCTCATAGCACTTTGATGTTTCACCGGGAGCCAAGACAACTCCTAGCAACTTGCTGGATGGTAGTTGGCTTGGAAGTCCGATCAACGATACTTGGTCGTTCTCAAACCTGTTCCAATGTGCGAGCCTTGCAATCACCGATTCGCTGATACCAAGCGACTCCGAGATGAACCACCTAGCCGCGCCAAGCGGGGAGAAGCCGTCTTCCGTCGACACGATGTAGCAGTCGGCATCCCCACGCTCCACGATCTCTTTGAGCGAGCTGACGAAGTCATAGCCGACCAAAGTGAATCTGCCTTGCTTTGATTGCAGTTTGGCAAGTCCGTGCATCGCTTCTCGCCTCCTTGGCCCGGCATGACCCTAGTGCGTCCACGCCGCATGGTTCGCCTCACCGATTGTAGCGCGCGGCGCAGGCTGGGCGCGCCATCAAGTCAGCCTGCCGACAGACCGCGACTCCGGATTTGGCCTCGCTATCGGGGAATCTCCGCCTCGATGCGACACGAACCGACTCGACGTGCCACGCCCGAGCCGCAAGCAGAAGCAGCACGCGCGGGGCATCAGGCCTTTCGAGGAAACAAGCGCCAGCCTGTCGACGCACCTCGTCAGCGAGACGAGCCGTGAATGCGTCGTGCGGTTCGCAGCGGCAATGCCAGTAGACGAGGATCGAGGACTCGCCCCTCCGTAGCTGTTCAATCTCAAACCAAAGGACGTACTCGCTGGAACCCTTGCCGCCTGCCGGCTGCGACGCGACTCCCAGACCGTTGTCTGGATCGAGGAAGACCAAGTCTACCGCGCGGCACCGTCGCCATCCCAACACTCGTCTTGGACGATGTCGAAAAAGCACCGCGCCTGCAGGATTGCAGCACCGTCGAGCGGAACGACTGCAGACTTGGTGTCGCCGGCAGGGCACCTGCGAGAAGGTCAAACAACTGCAGGTCTTAGCGGCGCAACTCGTCCGGTTGGCTCAGATAGCGGTGAATCCACCATCAGGGCTGCCGTTGTCGGGAGCCAGCATCCATCCATACGCGAGAGTGAGCCAACCCGGAGCCCGAATTGTGCGCAGCAAACCGCGCCGGCGATAGGCGTTCACATCGCCAAAACGCCAGTCCTTCAGCGACGCTCCCGGCGGTACTAATGGTTGTGAGATCAGCTGCATGGGAGGGATTGACCCGATTCCGTTGTTGGCCAAGATGGAGAACATCAGAGGTCCAAGCGTTGCTGCCCCACCGACGCTGCGCCCAGCGCAAACTCCCGCTCATCTTCCACAATACTCGAAAACCTTGCCTGCACAATCGGGTCCAATCTCTTGACAATCTCCCTCAACTCGGAGATCGATGTGAGCATCCAATGCGCAAAGTCGTCTTCAAGTGTCCCGTCTTCGCTCCGGTGATACAGCATGACCGGCTTCCCTGCGAGCAGGAGCTGGATTGCATTTCTCAGACTGCCTGCGCTGACGCACGTCCGCCGAAACCTAGGGTTCGTGTAGGTGTCCTGCCAAATCACAAGTGCGAAGTCGCATTCATCGCACATCGCCCTGTCTTTGTATGTCTCGAGCTCTCGGCGATTCGCGACCCTGCCGTTGTCGTCCCGACGAGCAGCAGTGTCTGGCACAATCCGCTTGAAGGACCAGTCCGGCAGTAAACGCTTTACTCTACTCCGAGAGTGAATCGAATACACAGTGACTTTCGGGTAGCCACAATCGTACAGGTACGAAAGGACCTTGCTGTCTACGCCTCGCTCAGAGTCGCCAACAACTATCTGAAGACCGTTCTGAATCATCTCATCGATTCTTACCTGGACCTCCTGAGGTAGGTACTGAATCGATCGTGACCCGCTGATGAACACCACGGTCATTGCTACTCCTGCTGCTCGTGTTATGACAAGTCGAACGGAATCTCGTCTTCTGAAACATTCGGTGGGACCTCGTTCGATCGCTTGATGCCACCGCGCATGTTCTTGCAGAGCGACAGAAAATAGACGTCGCCGGCGCCAGACTCGCGCAGTACGCTGATGCAGGCATCTAGAGTCGCGCCTTCCCCATAAGTATCGTCAACGATGAGGATCGAGCGACCATCCAACCGGTAATCACAACGGAAGTCCCCCCGTTGATACCTGCCGCCGCGAGGCATGTTCTTTGACTCCGCGCTCGTAATCTTCACTAGAGCCGCAAGGTACTGATACCGCTCGCCGGCTAACCTCTTGGCTATCTCGTACACATGCTGAACAGTCCGGTTCCTGGAGGATGGGGCTGGAACAACCAGCAAGTTCCTAGCGCCCCCAACTAGATTCTCGACGGCCCTCCGCCTCTTGATTTCCGCAACAGCTTGGTCAACCAAAGCGAGCTTCTCTGTATCTGACAGCGCCGCGCGGTACTTGAGATCATGAACCAATGCACCAAAGAATGAGTATCTGGCGTTGCGGTCTTTATAGGGATCAAGGGCTAAACCTTTGGTCAAGCCGTCTGCCACGATGGTCAGATTGAAATGTCGGCCGCAGCCACCATGGCTCGGGAAGCAGTAGTCACCATCGAGAAAGCGATCTGCAGCTACGGCTACTTGTCCACACACCGGACAGCGCCTGTGTCCTGGTTCTGTGGCAGGGCTCACATGCCCTCCCCTGGCTAACGCCTAGCACTTCACCTACGCGCCAAGAACCTTGCTCTACATACTAACGCCTGGCGCATCAGATAGAAGCATTGTTGACCTCTCTCGTGCAGTCGCTTAGTCCCAGAACCCTTCCCAGCCATCTTTCTGCTCATCTGGAACGAGGCCGTAGTGCTGTAAACAAGTCCATATTGGCTCAACCGACAGGACCGCCATGAAGCCGAATTCGGCGGATGCGGAGCCATCTGTCAGAGCCTCGGTCACGACACCCAGTACGAAGCCCTCCGGCCCAAAGAACAGGCATGGCCCACCACAGAATCCTGTCCGAGGGATTGCAGAGACGATGAAGTGGGGATGGCTCCGCCGCTCCGGGTCCACGACGGCGTTAACTTCAGCACGGACGGCAACGAGCACGGGCTCGTCGCAGGCTGGCACTCGCGGGTAGCCCATGATTAGGACAGGCTGGAGCTGAAACGCCTCGTCATTAAGCCAGTCATCCAAGTGCCCACCCAGAGGTATCGCCGCCGGTCTCAGGCCTTCGACCACCACGGCGGCCACATCAGTCTGTCCATCCGGATGATAGTGCGGCCCACTTGAGACACGACCCTCGGTCGGGGGTACTACCCTGTAGCGAACCCCCGTGGTCCCATCAACCTCCATTCCGTTGGGGTCCGGTACGCGCCACACCACGGTATTCGCCACCTTAAGAATCTCGCCGCCATCAACCACATGCCTTGTGGTGATGAAAACGCCGGCGCCGACATGAAACGCCGAGCCGACTGTTATCTCGTCATCGGGCCTCCTGACTTCGATGTAGGCTACGGCGCTTGCGTACTCCTCGAAAAGGCTCCTATCCGATTCGCCCATATCACGACACCCCCTCTGAAGCGCTGGCGCTACAGTTCACGCCCGGCGCATCCCGACAAGGCTGCTGCGTTCAATCCGATTCTACCTCGCTCCACCCGCTGCGTGCGCGTGTTAGAAGTCAGCCGGCCCGCTATAGGCGCTCGGCGATCCACACCTTGATGATAATCGACTGCCGGGTGACGCCGAGCCGTTCGGCCTCGCGGTCCAAGGATTCGACCATCCACAGTGGGAAGTCGACGTTGACGCGCTTCAGCTCGCGGTTGGGACGAACCGCTCTCGACAAGTCGGACTCATCGATGACGTCCTCGACGCCCTCGTCGAACTTGGTATCCGGCTCGCTCGCCTTCATACGCCTCGACCTCCCTGGGCCGGGACCTTCACACCGAGACGATCCTGATGCGCTCGCCGCGATAGGTCGCAATCGCCGACCAGTGCCGACCGCCAATCTTGCCGATGAAGAGGTACGCGGCTCCATCTTGTGGCTAGCAGCACCGCGCCACGCTGTCAGGTGGAAGCGCCCTAGCCGCGTTCACGACCCAGTTGAGCCGCTCCCCATTTCTTGACAATCACCAGCACCGCGACTCCCAGGAAGGCAATCATGAATCCGCTGGTAGGCAAGTCCATCTTCATGTTCGGCATCGCCAGCCAGATAGACCAGTTCATCGACGCGTGGGCCAGGATCGCTGCCAGGACACTGCCGTTCGTGTTGTTGTAGATCCACGTGAACAGGATGGCAGCCAGCCCGATCACTACCGACAGCGCCAAGAACACCACGAAATCGTCGGTCATGAATCGGCCTGGTATGAAGACCGCTGGCAGATGCCACAGCCACCAGAAGAAGCCCAGAATGATGCTGGAAGTCAAAGCGTTGAATCTGGATTGCAGCCGCGGCAACGCGTAGCCACGCCAGCCGAACTCTTCCTGGAGAGGGCCCGCCGTGAAGATGATGACGAAGAAGGCGATCAAGGCATACGGCGGATTGGATACGACAGAAAGATCGATCGGCCTTACGCCCGCCAGAACGGAGGCCCAAACGGCCCCGCCGAAGAGGATGAAGGGCAGCAGCAGAATCGCTAGCAACCAGATCTTCTTGAAGCGAAAGTCGATTCCGCGCTTCAAGAGTAGAAGAACGCCCTTCCATCCTTGTTGAAGAAGGGTCAGCAGAAGGGCAGAGAACAACGGGCCGAACGCAGCGGGATTGAGGGGGCTGGCGAGGAAATCCGCCAGGCCTGCGGGCATGACAACCCAACGCGCGGCCAAAGCAGCAGGTATCCAAAACGCCCATGAGAAGGCATAGGCGATCAAGAAGTACAGCCACAAACCTTTGGAGTCGTTGGCTCTGATCGTCATCTCAGTCTCCTGTGCCCTGCTTTCGGTTCTACCCAACGCGACTGCGCATCCGCCGCGGCGGATGCGCCTCGCGTCCGAATGTGGCGCGCGGCCGTCCGCTGGATGCGCGTGTCAGGCGTTCTCAGTCACGGCTCCTGCATCAGCCTCTCGGAGCGCCACACCCGCACCACGACGATCCCGTCATCGTCTACGCGATAGACGATGCGGAACGGAGGACGGACGAGCTCCCGTAATCGTGGTGTGCCGAACTCCGGGACGACCCTGCCGCTCTCCGGGAACCGGGCAGCCTGCTCGAGCGAAGCGATCGCCTCGCCGACGAGCCGCAAGCCGACCTCCGGCACGCCTTTCGAGGAGTACCAATCGCGAACCTCCTCGAGGTCGCGGACTGCCGATTCCGCGAATGTGATGCGAGCCATCAGGCAAGCCCGAGCCGGCGCTTCGCGTCTTCGAAGGAGACCACCCTGCCGGCCTCAACATCCGCCAGCCCCGCGACGACCGCCCGCATGAACTCGCGCTCCTCCTGGGCGGCTTCGAACTCCGCGAGCCCCAGGATCACCGCCACGCCGCGTCCGCGGCTCGTGAGCAGCACCGGCCTGCCCGTCTCGTCGACTCGGCGCACGACCTTGCCCGGATTGACCTTCAGGTCGCCCAGCGGGACGACGTCTTCTGAGAACTTGATTGGCGAGTCCATCGGACCTCCAAAGCGGACCTATATATCGGTGCTGATTATAGCACCCGACACGCTGGAGAAGCCACGTGGGACTAGGCTCGATGGAGAAACGCCTGACGTCTAGTGCATCAGCTGCGAGGGGCATCCTCCTCGCGTGCGGCTGAATCTACCTCCCTGCGCGCCGAGTCTGCTGGAAGCCGTTGTTGCGCGTCGCCGACGTCAACGGGGAAGCGGGCTCGCAGCCGGCCGACGACATGCCGGACGTTGTCGACACTCCACCGCCAGGCCAGGACAGCAGTAGACAGTGTGGCCGGCTCTCGACTGTCACGCGCTGCATCCCGGGTGCGATTTCAACGACATCACAGGAGACGATTTCGCCGTACCAACGCCAGCCGGGCTTCACGAGCATCGCCACGTGTGAGCTTCCAGCAGCCTCGATCGGTGTGATCTTGCCGTCCAGGGTCGCGATCGCGCGCTCGCATGCCGAGAGGGCCTCAGCCCGAGAAGCATGGACGGTGACTTCCTCCATGTAACGGACTACCTGGTCGTCAGTTCCCGCACACGAACGGTACAGTGTTCCCAAGCCGACCGCCGCAATCCCGCCTATGACGACAGCGAACAGCGCGCCGGCGATGGCTCCCGCCAGCAAGCCCCCAAGAGCCTGGATCGGGGAGCCGCTCGCGAGTCCGGCCATCATGCCCGACACCGCCATCGTGGGGACGAGCAGAATCGCGCCAAGCCCGGCAGCACCCAGGAACAGCTTCTTCTCCAGACTACCGTGCAACTGCGGCTCCCGGCCCAGCTTCTGCCTGTACGCTAACGCCTGGCGCATCCGCGGCGGCCGATGCGCCTCGCGACGATTGTAGCGCGCGGCCGTCCGCTGGATGCGCGTGTTAGTCCGCGGAGTCCGGCACCGAGATCTCAGCCAGCAGCGAACGGGCCTCGTCGCGAAGCGCCGGCACGTCGCGCTGGGCGATGCGCAGCACGGCCTCATCGTCGATCGCGGCGTAGTCGTGCGCCAGGCGGTTTCGGAAGCCGACGATCAGGCGCGCATGCGTGATCCGGCCGGCGAGGTCCGCGTCCATGCGTGCCAGAGACGCGATCGCCTCGCCGATGATGATGAACTCGCGCTCGACGGCGGAGCGCACGACGCGGTTCGAGAGGTAGGCGTCCACGTCGACGCCGAGCAACGCGGCGTCGATGGCGTCGCACGCCTCGATGATGTCTGCGAGGTAGGCTTCCCTGCTACGCGCCATAGAGCAGCTTCTTGGTGCGCTCGATCTCGGCGGAGATGTAGCGGTTCTTCACCGCGCCGGCCATGACGAGGTCCACCTTCGCGCCGAGCGCCGCCTCGAGCTCCTCGACCATGTCGAAGTAGGCGGTGGCGCGGTCGTATCCGTCCATAGGCTCGAACTCGACGAGCAGGTCGATGTCGCTCTCGCCCGGACGGAAGTCGTCGCGAAGCGCCGAGCCGAACGCGAACAGCCGCCGCACCCGGTGCTTGCGGCAGATCGCTGCGATGAGATCGCGTTTGTTTTCGACGACTGCGACCACGGAAACCTCCGGCCACATGATACCGCGATTGGCTGAGGCGGTCGCGCGTGTCGATTGCCGCGCTCTCCGCCGGACTAACGTGACTGCGCATCAGTGGCGGCCGATGCGCCTCGCGTCCGATTGTAGCGCGCGGCCGTCCACTGGATGCGCGTGTTAGGTGCGCGGCGCGACTTCGTGCCTAGAGGTCGTCGGGTGTAAGACCGGTGTGCTTCGCGATACGGGCGAGCATCTTGGGGCCGATCTCGTCGCGGTCATGGAACGCGAACACGAAGTCGGAATGCCCCGGCTTGGAGAGCACCTTGTGCGAGCCGGTCTGGCGCTTGACCTCCCATCCGATGCGCATGAGCGCGGCGAGGACCGCCTTGGCCCGCGTGCTCGGCCACTCGCTCATGCGGCGTCGAAGGTGATGCTCAGGTACTCGGAGCCGGCCTCGTCGTGCTCAAGGCGGTCCGCGATGACGCGCAAGGCGAGCGCCTGGGCGCGCGCGATCGCCTCGTCTTGCGAATCGCCGTAGGCGAGCACGCCGGGAAGCTCGACGACCTCGGCAATCCAGCGGCCGTCGTCTTCGAGCTCCGTCTCGATCTTGAACGCGACTGACATGGCGGCCTCCACGCGACCGACACAGACCGATTCGAGGATACTACGCGGCGCCCGCAGCTGCACCCAACGCGCTTGCGCGCAACCTGCGATGCGCTCCTGCGACTTCGCTATCGAGGATACATCACGGACCCGGTGTCTGGTTGACGCGCGGGGGTTAGGCCTCTACGTCAGGCCGCCTCCTGGGGTCATCCAGTTCAGGCTCAACATGACCAGTGCAGTGAGGTCTTCGCGCTCTCGTGCAGCCGGTCCTACGATCGTGCGGAGCCCCCATGACTTCCACCTGAAAGTCAACAACCTCAGGCCCTTGTCTGTGACCAGCACGAACCGTTCGTGGAGCCCAGGGGCGCCGATGGCGATGCGGAAACCGGAGTGATCCTCGTAGACTCGCCGGAGGCCGACCCTCGTGTACTGTACAGGACTGGACCTCATGGCGGTGACAGCCGAACGGAACACGAACCTTTGCTGCCAGAAGCCACGCCGCTCGATTCTCCAGAATCCATCGGGGCACTCGCCCTCTGCCACCCCCCATGGGAACTTGGAGACCTTTCTGAAGGTTGCCCGGACAACCTCACCGTCGCGATACTCCCAAGCCCACGGGTATGAACGAAGCACGAAGCCGCCTGCCAGATGGCAAACGGGCATCCAGAGCCCTCCGGCCCAGTCGCACGAAGCTGCCAAACAGCAACTCCCCCCAATGGGACACCAGCCGCCCGGTAGATCAAGTGGGCCTAACGCCTAGCGCATCAGCGGCGGCCGATGCGCTCCGGGACCATTGTAGCGTGCGGCCGTCCGCTGGATGCGCGTGTTAGAGCGGCACCGTCACTCGTAGTGGCTCCACATGCGGAGCACCTTGACGACCTTCTCCTCTTCGAGCACCTGGTAGACGAGCCGGTGCTGGATGTTGATGCGCCTCGAGTACGCCCCGCTCAAGTCGCCCACGAGCTTCTCGAAGCGCGGCGGCGACGCGAACGGGTCCTGCGCAAGCAGCGCGAGCAGCCGCTCGGCCTTCGGCTTGAGCCCGGCTTGGGCGAGCAGCTTCGCGTCCCTCTGGGCGGCTTTGGTGTAGACGAGGCGCCAGCTCACCAGTCGAGCTCGCCTTCGAGCTCATCGACAGGCGTGGCCATGCCCTCGAGGATCGACTCGCGCATCCCGGGGATGGAGACGAGGTAGAGCGTCTCTTGCACGGCGCGCCAGTCGTCCTCGCTCACGAGCACGGCGCTGCCGCGCTTGCCGGTGATCTTCACTGGCTCGTGCGAGTCCTGGACCTCGTCGACGAGGCGGTAGAGGGACTTGCGCGCCTCGGTCGCGGTGATGGTGGTCATGGTCGCTCCTCTCATACGTACGTCATAGCGTACGCCTCACGAGGAGCTGCGTCAACGCTGCCGGCGCTCGCTCTAACGCCTAGCGCATCAGCGGCGGCCGATGCGCTCCGGGACCATTGTAGCGTGCGGCCGTCCGCTGGATGCGCTTGTTAGATTCTGACGCTACACGGTCGCGCGAGAGCGGACCTCCCGGTCCAGCCGCTCGCCGAGCTCGTCGGAGGCCACGTCCAAGTCGTAGTCCGCCTGCAGCCCCAGCCAGAACTGCGGCGTGGTGCCGAAGTAGCGGGCGAGCCGAAGCGCCGTCTCCGCGGTGATGCGGCGCTTGCCGAGCACGATCTCGTTGATGCGCCTCGGCGACACGCCGATGTCGAGCGCGAGCCGGTTCTGGCTCAAGCCGAGCGGCTTGAGGAACTCCTCCATGAGCACCTCGCCAGGGTGCACCGGCGGAAACGTCTTGCCCGTCATGGCGCTCCTCCTCTCAGTGGTAGTCCACGATCTCGACGTCGTACGCGTCCCCGTCGCGCCAGGTGAAGCACACGCGCCACTGGTCGTTGATGCGGATGCTGTGCTGGCCCTCGCGGTCGCCTGAGAGCTTCTCGAGCCGGTTGGCCGGCGGGCTGCGCAGGTCGTTGATCGCATGGGCGTTGTGAAGCATCCGCAGCTTGCGCAAGGCGACCCGCTGGATGTCCGCAGGCAGCTTCCGCGAGAAGCGCCGGCCGAACACCTTCTCCGTCTCGCCGTCTGCGAACGACTTGATCACAAGAGGAGGGTATGACGCAGCGCGTCATACGTCAAGCGTCATGAATCTAACGCCTAGCGCATCAGCGGCGGCCGATGCGCCCAGGGACGATTGTAGCGCGTGGCCGTCCGCTGGATGCGCTTGTTAGGTGGACCGAGCCCACCTAGCGGGTGAGCAACACCGCGACCGCAACGATGGCCGCCAACACAGCGAACGCGATGACGAAGTGATACCACTTGGCGCTAGGCCCAGGCTGCGCAGTGTCCGGGATGGGTGGATTCCAGTCGAGATACGTGGCCCTGACCCGCTTGGACCGCATCAGGTAGTTGAGCCACAGCGCGGAGTACATGACGCCGCGCCACCCCATCTGCAGCCACGAATCGAGCACCTGCTTGCGCCCCGACGCATCCAGGCCCAGCAGGAGCGGTTCCAGCGGGGCGAGCAGTGCGTATGCGGCGGAAGCAATGAGAACCGCGCGCGCGATTTGCACGGCCCGCGGGCGGACGCGCCACAGGGAGAGGCCGGCGTAGATGTAGGCGGCAATCAGCGCCAAGGACACTCCCGTGTCAGCAACCACGAGCGCCATCGAGCCGATGTCCTGCGAGAAGTACGGGATGCTTTGAAGCAACCCGGTCGCAATCAAGAAGAGCGAGACTGCCGGGCTGATGATTGTCAGCGATACGCAGAAGAAGAGCAGCCATCCACCGACGCCACGGGGCTGCTCACTACCGCCCTGCTTGAACGGCTGAGTTACCGCGGATTCCGCGGTATCGGACGAGACAGCCTCGAACTCCGCCATTCGCCCCCCTCGGTTCCACCTAACGCCTGGCGCATCAGCGGCGGCCGATGCGCCTCACTTCCCGATTCTACCTCGCGCCGTCCGCTGGATGCGCTTGTTAGACACTGCCGGTTGGCCTCTAGTCGTGAGCCATCCAGATCCATGACACGGCAAGCACAATGCCCGCTGCCGACCACAGTATCCCCGTGATCCACCAGCGACCCAGAATGGCGAACGGGATGCCGGACATGAGAAGGATGCCTGGCCAGGCATAGGGGCTCCAGGCCACCGCCTGACGCACAGGACTGGAGACAGCGCTCTCTCCCGCGGCGGGGAAACGCACGAGGAACGCGATATACGCGCCACCCACCAGACCGCCGAGCACGAGCCACGGAATCGGGTTGCCGAGCAACTCCCCCTGCCTTGTCGCTTCTGCGTGGCATGTGTCTAACGTCTAGCGCATCAGCGGCGGCCGATGCGCCTCGCGTCCGATTGTAGCGCGTGGCCGTCCGCTGGATGCGCTTGTTAGAGCCTCAAGAAGCACCTTCCAGCACCTCTGACACGTAGTTCAAGAGCGAAATCGCTTTCAGGCTGTTGAGCCGGGTGCCATAGTCTAGTGACTCGCCGTGCATGACCATGTGACGATTGAGCGCATCGAACCCGTCCGGTCTTTCTCGCCTGGACATCCCAATCGGGAGCACCTCAGCGAGCGGGCTGAGAATCGCGGCCTGCAGAGCATCAGCCGCAACCGTCTCAACGTAGTGTGCCGTCTCAGGCTTCCCATCCTGTCTGAGGAACAAGTAGCGAGATGTGAGGTCCGCGCAGATGCCATCTGTCTGCGCCAGGAACACAGGTATCGCAAGCTCGTACTGACGCCGCCGATGGGCGTCGAAGGCCGCAGAAAGCAGATGCGCTCTGTGTGGAAAGCGCTGCCTGAGCGACTCCTCAATAGCGTCGAGCCGTTCCTCGAAGTACTCGCACAGAATCCGATCCGCGTTCTCGACGTCGCCCTGTTCTAGCACGCTCTGCAGTTCCCAAAGCAGCTGCATTGCGAGGCTTGGGTCGAGGTACCAACCATGATTCCCTAACGTCATCAGCGCGTCACGCGTCACTGTAGGCAGCAGCCGCGCGGCACGACGGATGGACTCAAGAGCAGGACCGAACGATTGGAGAATCAACGCTTGTAGTTCGGCGAGCTGAGGCGTCACGCCCTTGGGGAGCTGCACCTGCAGCTCGGGAGTGCGGACAGACCTGAGTGCCTGCGCCATCAGGTCGCGGCTCTGGGCGATGCCCGCCAGCGCCCTGTTGATGCTCGCCACTTGTGCGTCAAGAACAGGCTTTATCTGCCGCAGGACCATGCGCGCCAGATCCTGCTGTTGCTTGTGGAGCGCATTGAGCCGGCGAATGGTGTCAGAATCGAAGCCTGGCATGGCCCTCCACGATGGCTCTAACGACGATTCTGCAGAACCACGTAACGCTTTCGTGCAGCTCCAGTTTCCAGTGTATTGCTCTGCACGGCACGCCACAAGCACCCAGGATCTGCTCGCCAGTGCAGCTTATGCGGTTCCGTGTAACACCCCGACTTCCGTCACCCACAAGCGAGACGCGTAGGCGCGCCGTCCTGGCGCACGCCTCAAAGCGCGTCCATCGGGCTCCTCACGCCGCCCGCGCCCATCCTGAGCACGTGCGTGTAGATCATCGTCGTCTTCACGTCCTTGTGGCCGAGCAGCTCCTGGATGGTCCGGATGTCGTATCCGCTCTCGAGCAGGTGCGTCGCGAACGAGTGCCGGAACGTGTGACAGCCCACGTGCTTGGTGATGCCGGCCTCCAGCACGGCCCGCCGAACCGCCCGCTGCAGGATCGACGGGTCGACGTGGTGCCTCCCCTGCCGGCCAGTCGCCGGGTCCCGCCAACGGTGCGTCTGCGGGAACACCCACTGCCAGCGCCACTCCGCGGATGCGTTCGGGTACTTGCGGTCGAGCGCGCCGGGCAGAGGCACTTGACCCCAGCCCGCTGCCAGATCGGCCTCGTGGATGCGCTTCACCTCGCGCAGATGCCGCGAAAGCGGCGCTCGCACCGCTGCCGGAAGCACCGTCACGCGGTCCTTGTCGCCCTTGCCGTTGCGAACGGCGATCTCGCCCCGCTCGAAGTCGAGGTCCAGCACGCGGAGCTGCACGCACTCCATCAAGCGCAGCCCCGACCCGTACAGCAGCGACGCCATCAGCCGCTCGCGCCCGTGCATCCGTTCCAGCACGGCGCGCACCTCGTCCCGCGTCATCACCACCGGCAGCCGGACCGGCCGCCGCGCGCGCACGATGTCGAGCCCACCCATCTCGCGGCCGAGCACGTGCCGGTATAAGAACAACAGCGCCGCGAGCGCCTGGTTCTGCGTCGACACGCTCACCCGGCCCTCGATCGCGAGGTGCGTCAAGAATGCGTTGATCTCCGCCTCGCCCAGCTCCGCGGGATGACGCATCCCGTGGAAACGGACGAAACGCTTCACCCACAAGCAGTACGCCGCTTCGGTGCGCTCGCTGTAGTGCCGCGCGCGGAGCGCGGCTCGCATGCGGTCGAGCAGCCGCGGCTCGGGCACGGGACCTCCTCGCGCTCGAACGGCTTCTCGCAGCAGCGTACCAGCGGACGTTGAACGGAACCTTGCCGCGGTCTTGCTCGCCGTCGGCTGCGCCAGAGGCGCGACCCCCGCGCCGGCGACGAACGAGGGGGTTGGCCGCAACCCAACCCGGCTCGTCCGGCCCTCCGCCGCCCCTACCTCGTCCGCACGGCCTCGGCAATCGCCTTCCCCCACGCCTCCGCGGCCGCGAGGTCGTCCGCCGTCGGCCGGAACTTCACCGCAAGGTCGCTCTCGTAGAGCTCGAACCCGGCCTTCTCCAGCCGCTCGCGCATCTGCTTGACGGCGCCGCCGCCCCAGCCGTACGACCCGAACGCCGCCGCGAGCCGCCCGCTCGGACGCAGCCCCTCCAGGTACGTGAGCAGCCCGCTCACGCGGTAGAGCATGCCGTGATGGAGTGTCGGCGAGCCGAGCACGAGCGCCTTCGCCTCAAGCAATTCGTACGCGATGTGCGCGATCGGCGTCACCGCCACGTCGTAGAGCGACGCCTCGACTCCGCCGGCAGCCAGGCCGTCGACGACGCGCGTCGCGAGCTCGGCAGTCGAGCCCCACATCGTTCCGTACACCACCACGGCTTTGTCGCGCTTCTCGCCCGCCGTCCAGCGCCGGTAGCGCTCCAGCGCCGCCCCGATGTCCGCGCCGCGCCACCCCACGCCGTGCGATGGCGCGATGACCTCGATCTCCCAGCCGGTCGCGAGCACCTTCTCGACCGCTTTGGCCACCTGCGTCCCCAGCGGCAGCAAGATGTTCGCGTAGTAGATGCCGAGCTGTTCGAGCGCCGCATCGAGCCCCAGCTCATCGGCGAACCGCTCCTCGCACGCGAAGTGCTGGCCGAACGCGTCGTTGGGCATGAGCGTCTTGGACTCGGGGCAGTAGGTGAACATCGAATCCGGCCAGTGCACCATCGGCATCGGCAGGAACCGCAGCGTCTTGCCGCCCAAGTCGACGACGTCGTCTGCCCCCACGGCCTCCACCTGAAGCCCGTCGTGGTACTCCGCCACGCCCTTGACGCCAGAGGGCGACGCCACCACGCGCGCGTTCGGCATCGCGGCCATCACGTCGCGCAGGCCGCCGTTGTGGTCGGGCTCGACGTGGTTGACGACGATGAGGTCGACGTCGGCCGGATCCATCACGTCAGAGACGCGCGCGAGCAGCTCCGGCACGAACGGCGCCTTCACGGTGTCGATGAGCGCGGTCTTGCTCTCGCCGCGCACGAGGTAAGCGTTGTAGGTGCTGCCCGACGGCGTCTCGTAGCCGTGGAAGTCCCGCAAGTTCCAGTCGATCGCGCCGACCCACCAGATGCCCTCAGCGACCTGCACTGCGCGCATGCCGTCCTCCTCAAAGCTCGAGAGCCTGCCCGGCATCAGCGATGCCGCCCGAATGTAGGTACCCGAGGAAGCGGACCCGCTACGCGGCGGCCTGACCGCCTGCGCCGTGCGCCTGCCTCCCCACGCCGCCGTCGCCCTACGCGGCGCGCTTGACGAAGAAGTCCGCCATCGACAGCAACAGCGTGCGCGCCGGGGAAGCCGGCAGCGCGGCTTTCAGGCCCGCCTTCGCCTCCTCGACGATGCGGCGCGCGTACTGCTTCGCGTACTCGATCGAGCCCGCTCGCTCCATGATCGCGACCGCCTCGGCGAGCTCGTCCGGGTCCGTCGTGTGTGCCGACAGCAGCTCGACGAGCCGCTCGCGCTCCGGCTGCGCCGAGTTCTGCAGCGCGTGGATAGCCACCAGCGTGCGCTTGCCCTCGGTGATGTCGCTCCGGAAGTCCTTCTTCGTGGACTCCTTCTCGCCCACCAGGTTGAGCACGTCGTCTTGGATCTGGAACGCGAGCCCGGCCGCCATCCCGAAGGAGCGCAGCGCTTCGACCTGCTCCTCGGTGCCGCCGCCGATGATCGCGCCGACGGCAAGCGGCACGCCGCCCGAGTAGAACGCCGTCTTGTGGTTCGCCATCACGAGGTAGTCGTCGATCGTCAGGTCGAACCGCCCGTCGCGCGCCCACCCGATGTCGAGCGCCTGGCCCTCGATCGTCCGCGTCGTCATCGCCACGAGCTCGTCGAGCACCCGCAGCTTCGTCGCGTCGTCGAGCCCCTGGTCGTGCACGACCGTGCCGCACACGAGCGAGAGCGCCAGGTCGCCGGCGTTGATGGCGAGCCCCTCGCCCTCCGTGACGTGCATGCACGGAACGTCCCTCCGCATAAGCGAGGAGTCCTCGATGTCGTCGTGGATGAGCGCCGCGGTGTGGAAGTGCTCGATGGCGGCGGCCGCCGGCCACGCGCGCTTCGGATCGCCGCCCACGGCCTCGCACGCGAGCAGGCAGATCAGCGGGCGGTGGCGCTTGCCGGCGTTGTCGGAGAACCTGCGCAGGGGGCCGTACAGGTAGCGCTTCATGTCCGGGTGCGAGCCGTCCTCGAAGAACGTGAGCAGGTACTCGTCGAACTTCTTGGCGGTACGGTCCAGGTAACGCTCGAAAACGCTCATGCGGCTCCTCGGCCCCGCTCGGTGCAGTCCCACGTATAGTATTCGCCGCGGACCACCGCCACAACCTGCACGGAGTGCCGGTGCGCCCACGCCAACCCACGCCGCACGCCGGCAGGCCCTACCCGGCGACGGCGCTCCACGCCCACGCTGTGCCCGCGCCGTACACGAGCAGGAACGCCGCGTGCTTGACGAGCAGCGCCTTCCGTTTCGCCGCCACCTCGTCCGGCGCCGCCTCCCGCCGCCAGTACGCGAGCCGGATGCCGCCCGTGACCGCTATGACGGCAAGCGCCGCGAGCAGCAGCCAGAGCACCGCGCGCATGGCTTCGAGGAGCGCAGCCGACGCCTCGGCCGATGCCGCCGCGGCGCGCGGGTCGAGCACCGCGATGACGAGCACGCTCGCCGCCCACGTGCCGGTGGCCATGTCGTGCAGGAAGTTGTTGACGATCCGCCCATACGGGCCGCGCTCAGCCACGACCGTCACGCCCACCGCTCGTAGCGGATCTTCTCCGGGTCGTACCGGTCCGCAGGCGGCTTGGTCTCCGCCGGATGCCCGATCGCGATGACCGCGAGCGGCTCGATGCCCTCCGGCAGCCCCAGCACCGCCTTCAGCGGTTCGACGCGCTCCATCTTCGGCCAGAAGCCCAGCCACACCGCGCCGAGGCCGAGCGCGTGCGCGGCGAGCAGCAGGTTCTCCACGGCTGCCGAGCAGTCCTGCTCCCACATCTGGGGGTGCTTGAGGTCGCGCGTGTCGGCGCACACCACGACGCCGAGGGGCGCTTCTTTCAGCATCGCGCCGTACGGGGTCGTCTGCGCCGCCGCATCCAGCCGCTCGCGCTCCGTGAGCACCACGAAGCGCCACGGCTGCTGGTTGCCGGCCGACGGCGCCGCCATGGCTGCCCGAAGCAGCGTCTCGACGTGCTCCGGCGCCACCGGCTCGCTCGTGTACTTCCGGATGCTCCGTCGAGTCATGATCGCGTCGATGGCGTCCATCATCGCTCCTTCCCGTCCTGCGCCCGCCCGAGCGCCTCGTCGCGCGCCCGCACGCGGCGCCGCTCACGGTACAGCACGGGGCTTGCCGCGAACAACAGGGCGTTCTCGAACGAGATGCGCTCCAGCGCGATGAGCTCCTGCGCAAGCGTCGTCGCGTTGCGGCGCACCTCGGGCGAGCGGACCGTGAGCTCGTGCAAGTCCACGCCCTCCAGCGTCCCGCGCTTGCGATGGTAGGTGTACGACTTCCACAGCGCCGCGAGCGCGCGCTCGCGGGTCGTGGGCGCACGGAGCGCGTCGAGGATGCGCGCGCGGATCGCTTCGAGCTCCTCCGCGGCCGCGTGACGGGGCAGGGCAGCGATCGCGCGGCCGATCTCGTCAGCCTCGCGCCGCTTGGTCTCCTGCACGATGAACTTCACCACGTGCCACGCATCGGACAGCTCGCCGTTGGTGGCGATGGACCTGTCCGCGAGCCACAGCCACGCGTGCATCCGCCTGCGCCAGTCCCACCACGAAAGCGGCGAGTTGAACGCGGCGTCCGAGAAGAGGAACCAGCCGGTGCGCGTAAGCAGCGCCCCGAACACGCCGGCCGCTCGCACGTCGCGCTCGCGGTGGTTGCCGACCTTCGTCTTGAACAGCCCGCACGAGGGCGACTCCTCCTTGAGCACGACCACCCGCACGCCCGCGCGCGAAAGCGCATCCACGCACGCCTGTGCGCCCGCGACGAGCTCCTCAGTGACGTCGCGCCCGCGTCTCGTCATGACCCGCGCCCGGCCCGCGAGCACCTCTTCGCCCGGGCCGGTGAGGTGGATCGGCTCGCGCGGCACGCCGAAACCCGCCATGCACTCAGGACACACGGGCATGAACCGGAAGTCGGCGTGCTCGCGACCAAGCGACGACACCGCGTCGAAGCGCTTGCCGTTGTAACGCACCGGGCAGTCATACAGGCACGCGCTGATGCCGACGACCGGTTTCTCGGTGACGATCTCAGGCATGCGCACCTCCTGTGTCCGGCACGAGCATCCCGCTCCAACATGGTACCCCGCTGCCACACGAGCCGCTCCGACTGCACGGCCTCGCACTGATTCACACACGTTTTTCGCACGTGTTAGCAACGTTCAACCAACGCGCGACCGGGTCGTCTTACGGTACACCCGACGGCAGGAGTCTCAGGAAGAGACCGTCTAGAAAGGGGCAGGCATGCGAAGGCTCATTTCAACGCGACCTTGGAAAGCGGTGCTGGCCGCAGCTGCGATTACGCTGGCCATAGCTCCGGCTGCCGCGGGAGCACTCGGTAGCGCGCGCTACACCTCGGGCGACTTCCACACGCACACGTTCCTGACGGACGGGAGCAACACACAGCTCCAGGTCGTGCAGAAGGCATTCGACCGGTACGGCCTCGACTGGTTCGCGAACTCGGAGCACGGCGGCACCTCGAAACGGGACGTGTTCGGCAACCCGATCGCAACGACGTGGCGCTGGGTCACCCTGAAGACCCAGTCGTGGCCGCTCATCCGCGATCTTCGAGCGATCTACCCTGACAAGCTTCTCGTGCAGGGTGTGGAGTGGAACGTGCCGACGCACGAGCACGCTTCGGTCGGCTTCGTCTCTGAAGAGCCGACGGCTGTGAGCGACTTCGAGTACATGTTCGACGCAAGCGACAAGGACACGTCGCGCCCGGATCGCTCGAAGGACAACACGTCGCACGCCGGCGCCGTCCGTGCCGTCGCATGGCTGCAGGCCAACTACCCGAGCACCAGCTGGATGATCCTGAACCACCCGTCACGCAAGCAGACATACAAGATCTCGGACATCCGTGACTTCAACAACGCCGGACCTGATGTGGCGTTCGGCATGGAGGGTCTCCCTGGCCACCAGAAGGAGGAGTTCCGCGGCGGCTACGACAACGGCCCCTACTACGACGCGTCCGGTCAAGACGTGACCTACCGCGCCCGCACCTACGGCGGCGCCGACTACATGGTGGCCAAGGTCGGCGGTGCATGGGATGCGCTGCTGGGAGAGGGGCGGCGCTTCTGGATCTTCGCGAACAGCGACTACCACAATGAGACCAACGACTTCTGGCCTGGCGAGTACACGAAGACCTATGTCTACACGAAGGGCGCCCGCTACGAAGACCTGGTTGAGGGCCTGCGCTCAGGCAACGCGTTCGTGGTGCACGGAGACCTCATCGACGGCCTGGACTTCACCGCTCGCCACGGCGTGACCCGAGCGGCCATGGGTCAGACGCTCCGGGTCAAAGCAGGCCAGGATGTCGTCATCAAGGTCCGGTTTCACGTCCCGTACAAGAACAACCACGGCGACCGGCTGCGGGTGGACCACATCGACCTGATCCAAGGCGAGGTGGGGCCGAAGGTCCTCCCCGGCACGCCCGAATACAGCAATGAGACGAACCCGACAACGAAAGTCGAAGCCCGCTTCGCAGGCAGCGAATGGATGGCGCAGGGCTCCAAAGGGACGTGGTACACGGTGTCATACACCCTGAAGAACGTCAGCAAGGACTCGTATGTCCGTCTGCGCGGCACCAACCTGGGCATCGGCGTGCCGAACGAGACGGACGCCCAGGGCAACCCGCTCATCGACGATCTGGTGGGTCCCAACAATGCCGAGCGCGCCTACGCAGACCTCTGGTTCTACTCCAATCCGATCTTCATCGACGTGCAGTAACACCGACCTCCGGCATACGGCAGACAGGAACGAGACAGCCGGCTCGGCAACGGGCCGGCTGTCTGCCGTGGTGGTCCGAGCACGCATGTCGCACTGTTTCGGCCAAACGGACAGCGGGAATGGGCGTGGTGTGGACATGGCATCGACCTGCCGAGGAGATCGACATGGAGTCCGCTCCTGAACGCCTCCGCCGCACGGCTCCACGCCACGGCACGAATCGCCGGGCAGCTGGGGCCGACGAGGCCTTTCGGGCTGCCATCGGCTCGATGGCCCAGCAAGACCGCGAGCTCGCCGAGCGCATCCACTCCGTGGTGTCAGCGGCCGAACCGGAGCTCGTTCCACGGATGTGGTACGGCATGCCCGCCTGGACGAAAGACGGCGAGGTCGTCTGCTTCTTCCAGCCAGCGGGCAAGTTCAAGACCCGCTACGCGACCTTCGGATTCCAGGATGTCGCCCACCTCGACGACGGCCGCATGTGGCCGGTCGCGTTCGCGATCGCTGAGCTGACGGAAGAAGAGGAGGCGCGCATCGCAGAACTGGTGGTGCGAGCGGTCGGCGGAGCCGACACCGAGCCCTAGCCGCCACCCTCCATCAGCTCCTCGACTTCCTCCGCGCCTTCGGTGTAGAACTTCTCCTCGTCGGGAGCCAGCTCCTTGAGCAGGCGCAGGAACTCGCCCGCGTGGACACGCTCCTCGTCGGCGATGTCTTTGAGCACCGTGATCGCGAGCTCGTTGTCCGTCGATTCGGCGAGCTGCATGTACAGCTGTATCGCCTCGTATTCCGCAGCGACCATGAAGCGGATAGCGCGCACCAGCTCCTCGTGCGTAAGCTTCCGGTCGTGCGCAAGACCGGAGAATGGAGAGCCGAATTCGGGCATGCCGTCCTCCTCTCGTCGGTTCAGCGAGGTATGTACCCGGCATCTTGAACGCGGGGTGCACACGATCCTGAAACCGTGCTGCGCGCCGCATGTGTCATACTGCTTGCCCACGGACGCGACGGCATGGGAGGAAACGGGTGAGCCGCACGGTCCGAATCGGCCTGCCACGGGCCATGCTGTATCACAAACGCCACGTGCTCTGGTCGGCGTTCTTCGAGGGAATCGGCTGCGAGACGCTCGCCAGCCCCCCGAGCACCGTACGCACCCTCGAGCGCGGCGCGGCGCTCTCGGTTGACGAGACCTGCCTGTCGATGAAGCTCTTCCTCGGGCACGTCGAGACCCTCGCGGGCCGCGTCGACGCGGTGCTCGTGCCGCACGTGACCTCTCCGCGGCGCGGCGAGGAAGCGTGCGTGAAGATGATGGGCGCGTACGACATCGCACGCCACGCGCTGCCGGAAGTGCCGCTCGTCGCCTACGAGCTCGACGAGGACCGGCGCATGAGCGAGCGCCGCGGCCTCGTGCGGCTGGGTCGCGAGCTCGGCGCGAGCACGCTCCGCGCCCGACGGGCGTACGGCGACGCAGTAACGGCGCAGGTCGCGCACGAGCACGAGGCGGCCCGGGAGCAGCTGGCGCTGCTCGACGCCGATGACGGCCGCCCGCGCGTGCTGCTCGTCGGGCACGCCTACAACCTCGGCGACGAGCTCATCGGCGGACCGGTCCGCCGCATCCTGTCTGCGCTCGACGTGTGCGTGATCGACGCCGAGGCGCTCGGACACGTCGCGCCCGATGGGCTGCACGCGGCGATCTCCGAGGACGTCAACTGGACGTACAACAAGCAGCTCCTGAACGCGCTCGAGTTCGCGCACGAGCGGGTGGATGGCGTCGTGTTCGTCGTCGCGTTCCCGTGCGGGCCCGACGCGCTCATGGTCGAGCTGTGCCAGCGCAGGCTGCGCGGTCTGCCGAGCATCGCGCTCGTGCTCGACGAGCTCACGAGCCCGACCGGGCTGCAGACGCGGCTCGAAAGCTTCGTCGACATCCTCACACTGAGCCGAGGCAGCGCCGCAGTCACAGACGCAGTCTGCGACCCCGCCGGATGCTCCGCATGCGCAGGCGCCGCCGTGTCGGGAGGTGAGAGCGCGTGCCAGGCCCGAAGGTGACCTTCCCGCACATGGGGCCGTACTGGATCGGCTTCAAGGCGCTCGCCCAGGGACTCGGATGCGAGGTCGTCGTGCCGCCGCCGATGAGCGCCCGGACGCTCGAGCTCGGCGCGCGGCACAGCCCCGAGTTCGTGTGCGTGCCGTTCAAGTACAACCTCGGCAACTTCATCGAGGCAGCGGAGCTCGGCGCCGACACCATAGTGCAGGCCATCGGCGGCTGCCGGTTCGGCTACTACGCGGAGGTGCAGCAGGCCATCATGGAGGACCTAGGGTACCGCGTGCGCTTCGTGCGCGCCGACGCGGGCCGCAACGTCTTCGACTTCTTGCGAGACCTGCGGAGCAAGCTGGCGCCTGGCGTCCCGCTCAGGCAGATGAAGCGCGCGTTCGAGCTCGCGTTCCGCAAGGGAGAGGCGATCGACGCCGTGCTTGTGTGGGTGCTCGCCAACCTCGGGTTCGAGCGCGAGCCGGGCGCGATCGAGCGGATCGAGGCCCGGTTCTTGCGCGAACTCGACGCCGCCTCGACGCGCGCCGAAGTCGACGCACTGCTCGCTGCCACCCTCGACGAGCTCGCCGCACTCCCGCTCGACAAGCCCGGCGACCCGCTGCGCGTCGGCATCGTCGGCGAGCTCTACGTCGTGATGGAGCCGTTCTCGAACCTCGGGATCGAGCGGCAGATCGCCCGTCACGGCGTCGAGGTGCACCGCGAGATGACGCTGACGAACCTCATCCGCCACGCGCTCGAAGGAGACCGCCACATCCGCGACCTCGTGCGCCGTTCCGACGGGTGGGTGCGCTACCACCTCGGCTCGCATGGCACCGAGTCCGTCGCGCTCGCGCACGAGTACGCGAAGCGCGGGTTCGATGGCGTCGTGCACCTCAAGCCGTTCGGCTGCATGCCCGAGGTGAACGCGATGGCCGCGCTGCAGCGCTACTCGCGCGAGAGCGAGGTGCCGGTGCTGTTCGTCAGCTGCGACACGCAGCTCGCGGAGACCGGCATCGCCACGCGCGTCGAGGCGTTCTGCGACATGCTCGCGATCAGGAGGAAGGGCGCGATCCATGCGTAAGGGGTACCTGGGACTCGACATCGGCTCGATCTCGACGAAAGGCGTCGTCATCGACGAGCGCGGCGAAGTGGTCGCGTCGTCGTACCTGTGGACCGAAGGTAGCCCGATCCGCGCGGCGCTCGCCGTCGTCGCCGACCTCGAGCGCGGGCTGGCGGGCAGCGGCGTCGAGGTGGTCGCGGCCGGCACGACCGGCTCGGCGCGCGAGCTGATCGGCACGATCGTCGGCGCGCAGGTCGTCAAGAACGAGATCACCGCCCACGCGATGGGGACGCTCTCGCGCCACCCCGACGTCCGCACGATCTTCGAGATTGGCGGCCAGGACAGCAAGATCATCCTCCTGCGCGACGGCGTGCCGGTGGACTACGCGATGAACACGCTGTGCGCTGCCGGAACCGGAGCGTTCCTGTCCGCGCAGGCGCGGCGGCTCGGCGTTCCCGTCGAGCGCTTCGGCGAGCTTGCGCTGCAGAGCCGCCAGCCGACGAAGATCGCGGGGCGCTGCACGGTGTTCGCCGAGTCCGACCTCGTGCACAAGATGCAGATGGGCTACGCGCTCGAAGACATCGTCGCCGGGCTGTGCAACGCCATCGTGAGCAACTACCTCAACAACATCGGCAAGGGCAAGCGCATCGAGCCGCCGATCGTCTTCCAAGGCGGCGTGAGCAAGAACGTCGGCGTCGTGGAGGCGTTCCGGCGTGCGACCGGCCACGACGTCCTCGTCGACGAGATGGGTCACCTGATGGGCGCGATCGGCATCGCCTTGCTCGCGCGGGCGAGCGGAATCGAGGAGCCCTTCGACTTCTCGGTGCGCGAGGCGAGCTTCACGACGCGCGGAGTGGAGTGCGGCGGCTGCCCGAACAATTGCGAGGTCGTCTGCGTGCTGCGCGAAGCCGAGCCGCTCGCCGGGTGGGGCAACCGCTGCGAACGCGGCCTGGAGCGAGCGAAAGCGGCGCTCTAGGGCGACAGCAGGAACGAACCCGATGATACGGAGACGCCAAAGGAGTGCCGTGCCCTCCATCGTCCTGTTCACGAACAACCTGCGCCTCGCCGACAACCCGGCGCTCGCCGCGGCTGTCGCCGAAGGGCCGGTCGTGCCGCTTGCGGTGCTGGACGAGGAGGCGCACGGCGACTGGCGGCCAGGATCCGCAGCGCGCGCCTGGCGTGCCGCCTCGCTCGCAGCGCTCGCGCGCGGCCTCGAAGCGCGGGGCGCGTGGCTCGTGGTGCGCACCGGCGCGACGAGCGAGCACGTGCTGTCAGTCGCGCGCGAGACGGGTGCCGCTTCCGTGCACATGGCCGCCGCCGTGGAGCCCGACCGCGCCGCGTGGCTGCACCGTCTCGCGCAGACGCTCGCAGCGGAAGGCCTGCGGGTCGTCCAGCACTCGCCGAACCTGCTGCACGAGCCCGGCACGCTCACGACCGCCGACGGCCGCCCCTACCTCGTGTTCACCGCGTTTTCCCGCGCGTTCGAGCGGCGCGTCGCGCTCGAAGCGCAGCTGCCCGCGCCGAACCGCATCCTGGTGCCGCCGAAGCGCCCTGCGAGCGAGCCGCTGCCGGAGCCCACGGCAGACGCTCCGCCCCTGATGCTCGCGTCGTTCGCGCCGGGAGAGGACGGCGCCCGTGCGCGCGCGGACGCGTTCTTCGCTGAGGCCATCGCCGAGTACGACCGCCGCCGCGATCTTCCCGCCGTCGACGGCACCTCGCGGCTCTCGCCGCACCTCGCGTTCGGCGAGATCTCGGCGCGCGAGCTCTACTGGCGCGCGCTTCGAGCGGCGGAGGCGGATCCGGCCGCGGCCTGTGGCGCGCTCGCGTTCGCCAGGCAACTCGTGTGGCGCGAGTTCGCGTACCATCTGCTCGCGAGCCACCCCCGCACGCCGACCGAGCCGCTGCGGCCCGAGTTCGCTCGGTTCCCATGGACCTACGACGCCGCAGCGCTCGATGCGTGGCGCGCTGGCCAGACGGGCTTTCCGCTCGTCGACGCAGGCATGCGGGAGCTCGCCGCGACTGGTTGGATGCACAACCGCGTGCGGATGGTGGTCGCGTCGTTCCTCACGAAAGACCTGCTCGTGCCGTGGCAAGGCGGCGCACGCTGGTTCTGGGAGCGCTTGGCCGACGCCGACCTCGCGAACAACACGCTCGGCTGGCAGTGGGTCGCCGGGTGCGGCGCGGACGCACAGCCGTTCTTCCGCGTCTTCAACCCGGCAGGGCAGTCCCGCCGGTTCGACGCCGCCGCGTACGTCCGCCGCTGGGTCCCGGAGCTCTCCCGCGTGCCCGACCGCTGGATCCACGCGCCGTGGCAAGCGCCCGAAGCCGAGCTTGCCGCCGCTGGCGTGCGGCTCGGCGAGACCTACCCGCACCCGATCGTCGACCACGCGGCCGCGCGCGCACGAGCGCTCGACGCGTACAGGGCGCTGCGCGCCGGCGGCAGGTGACAGGATCGCAGGCAAGTGCGCCTGCGCAGCGTGCGCCGTCGTAGCTGCCGCTGCGCTACGCCGCTGCGGGAACGACCCGATGGCGGAGCCGTGTGCGAATCGAACGCACCCGGGACGCTCTTCACGCCCCACGACGGTTTTGAAGACCGCGCCCGGCACCAGCCGAGAACCGGCTCCGCGGGTATTCTCCGGGGCTTGCGGTGGCGTGTCAACGAACGTTGCGCGAGCGGTGGGCATCTTGAGCCGACCGGCCTAGACCGTCCACGAAGATGAAAGCTTCCTCATCTCGCCCTCATCCCGTTCTCATGCACGCTTCCGAGAATCTCAGCAGGCGAAGGAGGAAGCGTGAAGCTGACGTCGGTCAGACTGGACGGCCGCAAGCTCCTGGCCGCGCTCATCGCACTGGCGGCCATGGGCGCTGCGACCGCGGTCGCCGCCCAGGCGACCGATCGTCCGGACTTCTGCTCATCGTGCCACGAGATGGAGCCGTACCACACGGCGTGGGCGCGAAGCCCGCACCGGAACGTCTCGTGTGTGGAATGCCACGTGGATCCGGGCACCGCGAACCGTATCGCGCACAAGGCGGTCGCGCTCGGCGAAGTCTGGTCCCACTTCTTCGGCGACCCGCGCTTCCCGAACGGCGCCGACGTCCCGGACTCGCGCTGCGCTCGGTGTCACGCGCCGTCGAACATCGACGCTGGGGTGCCCGGGTTCGATCACGAGAAGCACCGGGGCGGCCGCTCCTGCATGACCTGCCACAGCGACGTCGGCCACAGCGTGACGGCCACCGCGCTCGCAGCAGCCGGGGTGCTCGACCGCTCGGCGTACGAGGTCCGCACCTCGTCTGCGACTCCCTCGCAGCCGTCCACGGCGGCCGCCGGGCATCCGCCGGTCAGCTGCACCGGGTGCCACGACCTCTCGCGCACCGCCTGCGTGCAGTGCCACGCGCCCAGGCACGGATCGCTCACCGCTTCGACCGGCTCGAACGCGTGCTCGGCCTGCCACCGCTCCGCGGCATCGTGGGACGCGACGCACCCAGACGACCAGCAGTGCGGCTCCTGCCACGTGCGCCCAGCGAACCACCGGTCGGGTCCGTGCGAGACGTGCCATGCCACACCAGCATCGTGGGCGTTCCGGCATCCGTCGGGCGGCGAGTGCGCCTCGTGCCACGCGCGTCCCGCCAACCACCGCTCCGGCGCCTGCACAGCCTGCCACACCACGCGCTCGTGGCGGTTCACGCATCCGAGCTCGGCTTCCTGCGCCTCGTGCCACCGGGCGCCTGCCAACCACTACGGCAGCAGCTGCGTTTCGTGCCACCGGCCAGGTACGGCGTGGTCGAGGGCGACATTCGCCCACCCGCGGATCCCCGGTGGCGAGCACACGTACCGCAGCTTCGCGTGCTCCAAGTGCCACCCGAACGGGTACTCGTCGGCCACGTGCACCGCGTGTCACAAGGCCGACCCAGGTGAGGACGACTGAGCAGAGGAGGACACCATGGATGCACGACGCGCGTTGATCGTCGCCGCGGCCGCCGCGGCACTGCTCGCCATCGCGGGCACCGCCATGGCGCTGGCTGGAGGCGGCACCCACGCCAAGGCTCAGGACGGTGCGCTCGTTCCGGTCGAGACATCCGTCGCCGCGCCGGCGCACGATGCGGCTCCAGGCGCGGATCAGAGCCGGCCCCCGGCGCCCACGGACTCAACGGATGCAGACGGGGTAGACGACGCGGACGAGGTGGAAGACTTCGACGACGACCAAGCCGATGCGGACGTCGACGAGACGACCGACGACGCAGAGGACGTGGAGGATGCTGACGAAGCCCACGACGCGGACGAGGTGGAACAAGACGAGGCCGAAGAGGTCGAGGACGACCAGGACGCTGACGACGACACCGATGACTTCGAACAGCACGAGGCAGACTCGCACGACAGCGAGCACACGGCATCCGGGTCTCACGACTGATCCATCGCGCCCGGTGCAGCCGGTGCGCCTCCGGTTTCGGGAGACCCGCCCCCACCCCTCACAGGCGGGTCTCCCGGCCTCGTAGCGTACGCTCGCACGAGAGTCTAGACTGGTGAGCAGGATGAAGACGTATCGGATCATGACGGTGATGCTCGCGTGCGCCTGCTCGGTCGCGCTTACGGCTGCAGCCATGGCGCGCGGGTCCGCGACTGCCGGGCGATCTCACGCGACCCCGCCGCTGATCGTCACCGACATCGCCGCGGAGCCCGCAGCAGATGCCACGCACACGCCGTCGGCTCCGCCGAACGCGTCCGAACCGACCGCAGCGCCGACCGAGCAGCCCCCAAGCTCTCCAGCACCCTCCGCCGGCGGCGATGACGAGGAGGAACGGCGCGAGACGGTGCGCCCGGAGGTGCGCGAGGAGCCCGGCGATGAGGCCGACGACGCAGATTCCGAGGCCGACGACGCCTCAGAGCCGGACGAAGGCCACGGCACCGAACACGACGAGTGAGGCGGCCATGCGGGTGCTCTTGGTCGAAGACGAAGACCGGATCGCCTCGTTCATCACGAAAGGCCTCCGCGCCGAGGGCCACGCCGTCGACACCGCCAAGACCGTCGCCGAGGCGCACGCCCTCATCGGGAACCAGCAGTACGATGTCGTGCTGCTCGATCTCCGTCTGCCTGACGGTCACGGCGTCTCGGTCCTGCGTGCGATCCGCGCCCGCGACCCGGAATCCCCGGTCATCGTGCTGAGCGCGCTCGGCTCGACGGACGACAAAGTCTCGTTGCTCGACGAAGGCGCCGACGACTACCTGGTCAAACCGTTCGAGTTCGCCGAGCTGTCCGCACGGATCAGGGCCGCGACGCGCCACGGGCAACGAAGCGCGCGCGTCCTGGAGGTCGGCGACCTACGGCTGGACACCAAGACGCGGGTCGCCACGAGGGGCGGCGTCTCCATCGAGCTGCCCAGCCGGGAGTTCGCGCTGCTCGAGTACCTGATGCGCCACGCCGGGCAGGTCCTGACGCGGCAGCAGATCATCGACGCCGTCTGGGGCTTCGGCTTCGAGAGCGCGAGCAACGTCGTGGACGTGTACGTCGGGTACCTGAGGCGCAAGCTCGATCGCCCCGGCGAGGCGTCGGTGATCGAGACGGTCCGCGGAGCCGGCTACCGTGTCCGGGCGTAGGCGGCTCTCGGCGGTATCGCGCGTCGCGATCGGCACAACGGTCGCGATCGCTGCGGGCGTCGTCGCGGTCTCGACGGTCTCGTACGCGATCGTCGCGCGCTCCTTGAGCACGCAGCTCGATGCCCGGCTGGTGCAGGAGACCTCGTGGTTCGCCGAGGCGGTCGCGCAGGGCAAGCCGGCCTCTCGTGAAGCGCTGCGAGAGGCGGTCCGCGCGTACTTCGCTTCGCACAGCTCCCCTTCGGCGGAACAGGCGCCGATCCTGGTGGTGAGACTCGCCGACGGCACCGTGATCTCCAACAGCGAAGTCAGGCTGGAATCGGTCGTCGCGACGGCGTCGCAGCCGCCCGGGCCGTCCATCAAAACGGCGGCCTTCGAAGGCCGACGCTACCGCGTCGCCTCGTCCCCGATCACCGGCCGCGACGGCATCGTGCTCGGCACGTTCTGGGCTGCGCTGTCGCTGCGCGAGACCGAAGCGGTGCGGACCGACCTCGCCACGACGCTCGCCCTCGTCAGCGTCGCCGTGACGATCCTCGGGGCAGCGGCCTCCGCGACGATCGCGCGCGCGGCTCTCGCCCCGCTCAGACGAGTCGCTGCCGCCGTGGAAGCCATCGAAGACGCGTCCGAGCGCCGCGAGATCCCCTACGACGGCCCGCGGGACGAGGTCGGCCTCCTCGTCGAGGCGATCGACCGGCTCCTTGAACGGGTCGAGACGGCCCTCGCTGAGCAGAAACGCTTCGTGGCGGATGCGTCGCACGAGCTGCGCACGCCGCTCGCCATCGCGCGCGGGCACCTCGGCCTGCTGCGGCAGGCGTGCGCCGAGAAGGCCCCGGCCGGCGAATCGCTCGACGTCGTCAACGACGAGCTCCTGCGCATGGAGCGGATCATCGCCGACCTCCTCGACCTCGCCGCGCTCGACGCCGGCGGCGCCCCACGGCCGTTCCAGGCGCTCGACGTGTCTGTGCTCCTCGCGGAGACCGCGCACCGGGCCCGCACCATGGGCGCGAGGGACGTGCGGGTGTCGGCTCCGCCGGATGTGTGGGTGTCTGGCGACCCCGACCTGCTTGAGCGAGCCCTCACGAACATCGTCAAGAACGCCCTGGCCGCAGCGGGCGCGGACGCCCCGCTCGAGCTGGCCGCCCACGCCGGCGACGGCACGGTGACGATCTCGGTCGCGGACCGCGGGCCGGGCATTCCCGACGAGGACGTGGGCCGCATCTTCGAGCGATTCTTCCGAGGCGCTTTGAGGCGCTCCGACGGGGACGGAAGCGGGCTCGGCCTTGCGATCGCCGCACAGATCGCCGCGCTGCACCGGGGCTCTATCGCCGCGACGAACCGCCCCGGCGGCGGCGCGATCTTCACCGTGACGCTGCCGCGTCTTCGGGACGTCTGAGCGCCACTACCCCTCCGCGCGCTTGCCGAGCGTGCGCGCGTCGCCCTCGCGCTTCGTGACGCCCTGCGCGTCAAAATGCTCGAGCAGCGGCACGACGTACTTGCGGCTCGATCCGGTGATGTCGCGCGCGTCTTTCGCGAGCATGCTGCCGTGCTCGCGGATGTACGCGACGATCTTCCGCCGCGCCTCGTCCACCGCCGCCGCGTCGAAGTGCAGGTCAGGCCCGACGCGCACCACCTCGCCTGAGGCGACCAGCTTGGTAAGCACCCGGCGCACGACGTCGAGCGGCGCGCCCGCCGACTGCGCGAGCTCGGCCATGCCCTGCGGCTGCAGCCCTTGCTCGGCGAGCAGCGACTTGATCCGCTCGCGCACCGCCTCCTCCTCGGCGAGCGCGGCAGAGGCCGCCTTGGGATGCCGCACCTCGCCGCCGGCGAGCGCCGCCCGTCCCGCCTCGACGGCGCGCGCAAGCAGCGCGTCGAAGACCTTCGGCTCCAGCCGCTTGTCCACGCGGTCGCGCAAGGCGAGCGCAGAGACGCCCGTCGCGGTCGGATTCTCGTCGTGGAACGCCTTCAGTTCCGCCTCGATCGCGTCGAGCAGGCCAGCGAGCGCCTCGCGCGTCACGAAGAACGTCTCCGAACCGACCTTCAGCCGCTCGAGGTCGGCCTTGTTCAGCTGGTCGGCCACCTGCGGGCGCGGCAGCCCGAGCGCGAGCGCCGCCTGCGCGCTCGTCATCGGGATGGCTCGCGCACGCAGCAGGCCGAGCGCGGCGCCGCCGAGGTCTCCTGTGCGCAGCGCTTCCAGCAGCTCCCGCTCGTGCTCCTTCAGGCGCGTCCGCCGCGGCGGGAGCACGTCGAGCACCACCCCGCCGCCGATCGTCCACATCGGCGAGTAGCGCCGGATGATGAAACGGTCCCCGTAGCGCGGCATGAGCGGCTCCTCGAGCCGCACCTGCGCGTACCCGCGCTCGCCCGGCATGAGCGCCTCGGAGTCCATGAGCAGCACGCGGCCCAGCACCTCGCGCGTGCCGTGATGCACGTGCACGCGGGTGCCGGTCTCGAACGGCTTGTCTTCGCTCGCGAGGTACGTCACCCACGCGTCGAAGCGGTCGGTGACGCTCAGCGAGCCGGGCTCAGCCACCACGTCTCCGCGCTCGACCTCGTCGCGCTCCAGCCCGGCCAGGTTGAGCGCCACGCGGTTGCCCGCCCGGGCCCTGTCGACGGCCTGGCCGTGCACCTGCACCGAGCGGATGCGGCCCTGCTTGCCGCTCGGGTAGATCTCGACCTGCGCGTCATGCTCCGCGACGCCGCTCCAGAGCGTGCCCGTGACCACCGTGCCCGCGCCTGCGATCGTGAACACGCGGTCGACCGGCAGCCGCATCGGCAGGTCGGCGTGCCGCGCGGCCGTCTCGGCAGCGACCGCATCGATCGCCGCCTTGAGCTCCTCCAGCCCCTGTCCGGTCTTCGACGAGACCGGCACGATCGGCGCGCCGTCGATGCTCGTACCCGCGATCAGCTCCCGCACGTCCTCGGCCACGAGCTCCAGCCACTCCTCATCGACCAGGTCCGCTTTCGTGAGCGCAACGACGCCCGCGGGCACGCCGAGCAGGTCGATGATCGCGAGGTGCTCGCGGGTCTGCGGCATGACGCCGTCGTCTGCTGCCACCACGAACAGCACGACGTCGATGCCGGTCGCGCCGGCCACCATCTGCCGGACGAACCGCTCGTGCCCAGGGACGTCCACCACGCCCATCGACCGCCCGCTCGGCAGCTCCAGCCGCGCGAAGCCCAATTCGATGGTGACACCGCGCTCCTTCTCCTCTGGCAAGCGGTCAGGATCGGTGCCCGTCAGCGCTTTGACGAGCGAGGACTTGCCGTGGTCGATGTGACCTGCGGTGCCGAGCACGAGGGACGGTGCGGACATCAAGCCTCCTGTCGCTCCTTCTGCCGCGCGCCGCGCTACCCGGCAAGCGCCGAAAGCGCCCCGACGATGACGTCGTCGTCGCCGTCAAGCAGCGTGCGCGGGTCGATGAGCAGACGCTCCTCGCTGATGCGGGCGACGATCGGCGGCTCGCCGCAGCGCAATCGCGCCTCGAGCTCGGCGACGCTCATCTGCGACGGAATCACCGTCGTCACCACCGTGGGGATGTCCGCCATCGGGAGCGCCCCGCCGCCAGCGCGCGAGACCTCCTCGGCGGTGCCGGTCGCGTACGCGCCCCCGCACGCCTCGGCGATGCGGGCCGCGAGCCGCTCGGCGCGCTCGCGCATCTCGTCGACGCCGGCAGACAGCATCCGAAGCGTCGGGATCTCCCGCTTCGCCCGGTCCGGGTCGAGGTAGAGGCGCAGCGTCACCTCGAGCGCCGCGAGCGTCATCTTGTCGAGGCGGACCGCCCGCGCCATCGGATGCTTCTTGAGCGCCTGCACGACGTGCCACTTGCCGGCGATGATGCCGGCCTGCGGGCCGCCTAAGAGCTTGTCGCCCGAGCAGGTCACCACGTCGGCGCCGGCGGCCACGGACTCGCCGATCGTCGGCTCGTACGGCAGTCCCCACTGCCGTAGGTCGACGAGCACGCCTGAGCCCTGGTCCTCCATCACCGGGATGCCGTGCCGCGCGCCGAGCTCGACGAGCTCCTCGAGCGAGACCTCCTGCGTGAACCCGACGACGCGGTAGTTGCTCGTGTGGACCTTGAGCAGCAGCCCCGTGTCGGGCGTGATCGCGGCCTCGTAGTCGCGCAGGTGCGTCTTGTTGGTGGTGCCGACCTCCACCATCACAGCGCCGCTTTCGCGCATGACGTCCGGCACGCGGAACGACCCGCCGATCTCGACGAGCTGGCCACGGCTCACGATCGCGCGCTTCCCGCGTGCGAGCCCCGCCAGCGAGAGCAGCACAGCGGCGGCGTTGTTGTTGACCGCCATGGCGGCCTCGGCGCCGGTCAGGCGGCAGATGAGCTCCTCGACGTGGGCGTGCCGGCTGCCGCGCTCGCCGGCCTCGACGTCGTACTCGAGCGTCGAGTACGCGCCCGAGACCTCCGCCACGGCCTCGACGGCCTCGCGCGCGAGGCACGAGCGCCCCAGGTTCGTGTGAACGACGATGCCGGTGGCGTTGACGACGCGCCGGAGCGACCTGCGCGCCTTGCGCTCCACTAGCGCCGCGACGCGGGCCGCGACCGCGTGCTCGGAGACGTCCGGCTCGCCGCCTGAGCGGATCTCCTCGCGCAAGGCGTCGAGCGTCTCGCGCACCGCGTCGGTCACGAGCACGCGCGGGTGCACCGAGGCGAGCGCGGCGAGGTCGTCCCGCTCCAGGAGCCGGTCCACCTTGGGAAGCGCGCGGAAAAGCGACTGGGTGTCCATGCGGCCATTCTAGCGGAGCGCCCAAGCCGCACAAGCGGAAGCGTGCGGGTGGAATCCACCGTTCCTTCACGGCGCCTTCACAGGAGTTCGTTTTACTATGCACGAATCCAGGCCGCAGACGTCGAGGAGGACCGATGCCCGCGAACCCCAGCGAGACCGCCCCGCGCCCAGCCCAGCCCCCGCTCGCGCCCAAAGCGCCCCGGCGCGCCGCCCGCCTCGTCCGCTGGGCGGTCCTCGCTGTGGTGCTGGCAGCCACCACGGCGCTCGGCATCCTGCACCAGAAAGCCGGCGTCGGGAAACCCGTCGGCGTGGACGCGCTGTGCCCGTTCGGCGGCCTGGAGACTCTGTGGTCGCTGGTGAGCACAGGCACGCTCCTTCGGCGCGTCGCGCTCTCGAGCGTCTTGCTCCTCGGCGCAGCCGTCGCCACTGCCCTGGTATTCCGGCGCACGTTCTGCGGCCGCATCTGCCCGCTCGGGTTCCTGCAGGAGCTCGCCGGCCGCATCGGACGGGGCGTGTTCGGCCGCCGTCTCGAGGTGCCCGCCGCGCTCGACAGGCCCGCGCGGCTCCTCAAGTACGTCGTCCTCGGCGTCTCGCTGCTCGCCGCGTGGCAGACGGCTGAGCTCGCGATCAGGCCGTACGACCCGTGGGTGGCATACCAGCACCTCACGTCGCCAGAGGTGCTCACCGAGTTCGGAGTCGGCCTGGCGGTGCTCGGGGTCTCTCTCGTCGGCTCGTTCTTCTACGACCGCTTCTTCTGCAAGTACGCCTGCCCGATGGGCGCGTTCCTGGCGCTGGTCTCGCGCTTCGGCCTCGTCAAGGTCCGCCGCAACGCCTCAACGTGCATCGACTGCAAGGCGTGCGACCGCGCCTGCCCGGCCAACGTCAGCGTCTCCACGGCAGACGTCGTCACGAGCCCCGAGTGCATCGACTGCGGCGAGTGCGTGGCGGCCTGCCCGGTCGCAGGCACGCTCGCACAAGGCACCAAGACCCGCGCGCTCACGCCTGTGGCTGCAAGCGTGCTTTCGGTGGCGCTGTTCGCGTCGCTCGTCGGCGGGGCGACCGCGGCAGGCGTCTTCGGCTGGACGATGCCGACCTTGAAGCAAGAGATGCAGCGGCGCGGCAGCGGCGACGGAGGCGAAGCTCCGGCAGCCGGCACCCTCGACACGTCGCTCATCCGCGGCTCGACGACCATCTCCGAGATCGTCGACGCCACCGGCATCCCAGCTGAGGAGTTCACCCGTGTGTACGGCGTTCCCGCCTCAGAGCAGGACCGGCCGCTCAAGGAGCTCAAGGACACCTACGGATGCTACCCGGGCGACGTCCGCGCGTTCGTCGAGCTGTACCTCACCGACCCGGCAGCAGCCGCCACGTACGTGCCAGGATCGGCGACGGAGGGCGGGCACTAGGCCGCTCCCGCTCACGCGCCTCCGCACGAGCCGCCCGCGCGTCAGCCCAGCACTTCCTCGAGGTGGAACCCGCGATCGAACGGGTCGCGGAACGCAACCCCCTCGATGGTCCTCCCATCCTGGAAGTCCTCCGAGAGCACCACGGGGACGCCGTGGACGAGAGCGGCCGCCCAGATTTGCGCATCGAAGTACGACAGGCCATGCTGCGCTACGCCGCGGACGGCCTCGTGAACGACGGCTGCGTCCACGCTGAGCACGTCGAAGATCTCAGCGAAATGCACGACCTGCCTTGCAGCGACCGCTGCCGTAAGGGGAACCGCGAACTTCCGGCTCACGACGACGAAGAACTCCCCGAGAACCTGCGTCGAGACGCATCCGGCCCCGGCAGCCGCTAGGCCTGCGACGACTGCGGTCGCTCTTGCGCGCTTTGCGGGCTCGTCGCCGTCGAACAGGTAGACCAGGACATTCGTGTCAACGAGCGCCGCGGCCATGCGCGTCCTCGCGCGTCCAACGATGCCCGCCGCTGCCGACGCCGGCCTCGGCGGCCCGCTCGCTCGCCTCGAGCACGGACCGCCACGCTTCCGCTCGCAGGCGCTGCCGCTCCTGCTCAGCGAGCAACGCGTCGATCGCCTCGCGGATGAGGGCCGACTGCGACACCCCCATCTCGCGTGCCTTGGACGCCAAAGCGCGGTCCTGCTCCCGAGTGATGACGACCTGCTTGCGGACCATGCGCTCCATGATGCGGCGTAGCTCCTACCGGTGCGTGAACGGTTCCTTCCCGACTATTACACACCAGTATACATACCGACCGCCCAGACCGATGCCCCGTGCGTTCCTCCTGCACAACCAGAGGGAGACGCCTGGGCAGCCCAGGCCGGCCCTCTACGCGATCGTCACCACGTCGTCAGCGCGCATGAAGGCCGCCGCAGTGTCGTTCATGTTCCCGACCTCGCCGACGGCGAGCGAGTCCTTGAGCCCGTAGTAGTCGAGGCAGGTTCCGCACGACTTGACGGCCACGCCGTCCTCGGCGAGCAGCCGCAGTTCGTCGAGCGCCGGCGACCCTTCACACGCCAACCGCACGCCCGAGTTCATCAGCAGCACCGCGTCCGGTTTGGGCTCGGTGCGCGCGAGCGAGTACAGGAACGACGCCGCGAGCTTGCGCCCGAGCTCCTCGTCGCCCTGGCCGATCCTGTCGGTGCTGATGAACACGACCTTGCCCATCGCGCGACCTCCCGCGTCCTCGTCGCCTACACGATGCGGACCGCTCCCGGGCGGCCCTCCACACACCGGCCGACAGCCACCGCATCTTCCCCGCGCACCGCCAGCGCCGCGAGCAGCGCATCCGCCTTCTCTTCCGCGACCGCCATCAGCAGCCCGCCCGACGTCTGCGGGTCCGCAAGCACGCCCTTCCAGTCGAACCCGGCCGGCCCCCAGTCCACCCACTCCTCCAGGAACGAGAGCACGTCTGCGGTACGCCCCGGCCGGACGCCTTGCCCCGCGTACTCGACGACGCCCGGCCACACCGGCACACGCTCCAGCTCGATCTCGACCGCCACGCCGCTGCCGAACGCCATCTCGCGCGCGTGGCCCGCAAGCCCGAACCCGGTGATGTCGGTGCCCGCGTGCACGCCGACTTCCTGCATCGCCTCGGCGGCGGCAGCGTTCAGGTGCGCCATGCTCTCGATGACTTCCGCCAGCGACTCCTCTGTCTCCAGCCCCTGCTTGAGCGCCGTGTTGAGGATGCCGACGCCGAGCCGCTTCGTGAGCACGAGCACGTCGCCTGGCCGCGCACCCACGTTGCGCACCACGCGGTCCGGATCCACCACGCCCATCACCGACAGCCCGTACTTCGGCTCCTTGTCGTCGATGGTGTGGCCACCGACGATCACCGCGCCTGCTTCGCGCACCTTGTCAGCGCCGCCTTGAAGCACGCGCGCGGTCACCTCGGCCGGAAGCGAGCACGGCATCGCGAGCAGGTTCATCGCCGCAAGCGGCCTGCCGCCCATCGCGTAGATGTCCGAGAGCGCATTCGCCGCCGTGATGCGGCCGAAGTCGTACGGGTCGTCCACCATCGGCGTGAAGAAGTCGACGGTGAGCAGCACGGCCGTCTCGCCAAGCCGATAGACGGCGGCGTCGTCCGACGTCTCGAACCCGACCATCAGGTCTTCGGAGCTGCCCGGCGCCATCTTCTCGAGCACGGCTGCGAGGTCGCCCGGACCCCACTTGGCAGCTCAACCGGACTTCGTCGACAGCTGCGTGAGGCGTATCGCAGGCTGCATGCGCGCTCCAATCGAGTCACATCATCGCTCATGCGTAGCATAACGCATGATGATTGATGGAGGCACACGCGCCTCTCTGGCTGCCACGCGCTGCGCGCCGGGTCGCCGCCGTTCGCCTTACAGCCCCGCCGCGACCTCGTCGTCAGACGGGAACGGTTCGCTCGGGCGCGCGAACAGGAAGCCCTGCCCGTACTCGACGCCGATCTCGCGCAGCGCCGCGAGCTCCTCGGGGGTCTCCACGCCCTCCGCGACGAGCTTCACCCCGACCCTCGCGGCGAACGAGTGCATGCTCTCGACCAGTTGCCGGCGGATCTCGTCGGAGTCGATCCCGCGGACGAGCGACATGTCGATCTTCACCCACTCGGGACGCACCTCGGCCAGGCACTGCAGCGACCCGTACCCGGCGCCGGCATCGTCGATCGCGATCGAGAAGCCGAGCATCCGCAGGTACTCGATCGTCGAGCGGAACGCGCAGAAGTCCTGGATGGCGGTGCGCTCGGTGATCTCCAGCACGATGTGCTTCGGCTGCAGCCCGGCCTCGGCGAGCAGCGACGTGAAGACGACCTCGCGAAGCTCGGGGTCGGCCACCGCCTCCGGCTCCACGTTGATGAACATCAGCCTGCCTCCGGGCAGCCCCTTGGCAGCCTCGAGCGCCCGCTTGCGGCACAGCCGCTCGAGCCGCACCACCATGTCGGCGTCGTACGCGGCCTTGAACAGCTTGTCCGGCCGCTCGAACTCGGTCGCCTCGGGGCCGCGCGACAGCGCCTCGTATCCGATCACTGAGAGATCGTCGAGCCGCACCATCGGGTGCACGAGCGTGCGCACCGCCTCGGTGTCGATGATCTCCTTAAGGCGCCGTCCGCGCTCTTCGGCGTCTTGGGCCTCACGCGCATCGGCCTGCGCGAGCGCCCGGTCGAGCGCGTCGTGCACGAGGCGCTCCATCCTGAGCTTCGGGTCGTGCTTGACGGTCGCAGCGCCCACGTAGCACCCGAACTTCACGTACAGCGCCGGGTCGAGCGTCGCCTTCAGCTCTCGCCGCACCCGCTCCTCGACGCGCCGGGCGAGCGCCATGAGCGCGTCGCGCTCCATGTGCTTGGTCGTCCGCGGAGGAGACAGAAGCACCACGAACGCGTTGCCCGAGATCATGAGCTCGGCGACGATGTCGGAGTCGCGCAGCTCCGAGCCGGTGATACGCTCGAGCGCGAGCGCGACGTCGCGCATCACCTCGTCGAAGACCTTCCAACCGTAGATCTCCTCGATCTTCGAGTACTTGACGACGTTCAGGCACAGGAGCGAGATCTCCCCGCGCTCCTCAAGCAGAGACTCGATGCGAGGGAACAGCAGCGGCGTCGTCGGCAGGCCCGTCACCGGGTCGAACAGCAGCCGCTTCACCTCGGGATGCTCGGCGAGCACGTCGTGCAGCTCGAGCCACGACTCGAGCAGGAAGTCGTGGAAGTCGTGTCGGTCATACATGCGTGTCGCTCACCCCAGCTTCGCGTACGTCACAAGCAGTGCCGTCGCCCCGTTAGCCGCAAGCGGGACCTCGAACTCGGCCGCCCCCGCCTCGACTTCCTCGCCGCCGCGGACGTCTGAAACGGTCGCCACGGTCCTGCCGAAGCGCAGCATCGTCTGCGTCTGCTCCGCATTGTGCACCAACAGCACTACGATGTCGCGCCCTTCTCCCAGGAAGTGGGCGATCTCCACGTCGGGCGCGCTGCACTCGACCATGGGGCCGGCTCCCGCGGCCCGCGCGACCGATCCGTACACCTCGCGCACGAAGGAGCGCACCGGAGCCGGCGTCGCCCACGGATCGGCCTGGGCGATCGCCCGCTCGATCGGCGTGGCAAGGAAGACGGCGCGGCCTTGCCCGTGCTGACGCACGGTTGCCAAGGGGCTGCCGTTCTCGTCGGTAGCGACCACGAGCGCGTCTTTCGGCGCCAACAGCGCGAAGCACGGCAGCGGCTGTTCCGCGTCGAAGGACGCGATCGACCCGAGCACGCCCGGCTGCGCCACCCTGCAGGAGAAGCGGCGTCGCGGCCCATGGTCGCCCAGGAACTCGACGCCGAAGATCTCGCGGACGCCAGGGTCGGCGTCGCCGCCGCCGTACGACAGCACCAGCGAGCCTCCTGCCTGCACGAACGCAGCGAGACGCCGCCAGGTCTCGGGCGCGAGCCGGAACGGCGAGGGCACGAACAGCGTCTGGTAGCCGCCGAGCTCGTCGCCCTCGCGGGCGACCGCGACCGGCAGATGCGCCTCTTTGGCCGCGATGTAGGCCTGCACGCAGGCGCGCGGCGCGTACAGCCCGGCGAGCGACGGCAGCGGCTCGTAGCGCTCTGCCGGCACCAAGACCGCAGCGCGCTCGGGAGCAAGCGAGAACTCGTCGAAGTCGATGGCGCCGACCGTCTTGGCGAACGCGCGAACCTCCCGCAGCGCCGGCTTCGGGGCCCCGGAGATGTCCGTCAACCCGACCAGCACCTCGAATGGGTCTCGGAAGTACGGCTCGCGACGCTCCGTCTCCACGTCCCGCCAGCGGCGAAGCAGCACGCCGCTCGCGCGGTTCATGAGCGCCGAGTACAGGACCGTCCGCACGTACGCGGCCTCTTCGGCGGCCGAGAAGTCCAGCGAGTGCACGCCGACGCCGTCGACGGTCACTGGCAGGTCGCGAAGCGACGCTCGGACGAGGAATCCGTCCACGTAGGTCGACGGGCCGGATGTCAGCGGCCCTTCAGCCAGGTACGCGCGGTACGGCGAGGTGAGGTGGCTCGTCGCGCTCTCGGAGAAGTCGATGGCAGGGCGCGCGTCGAGGCAGGTCTCGCGCAAGAAGGTCTCAGCATCGATACCAAGCCAGATGGGGCGCTCGGGATCCACCTCGCGGATCGCCTCGCGGAGCGTCCGCACCCACGCCTCGAGCGCCTCCTCGGAGGAGAACCCGGTGCAGAACGCCTCGTTCGCGAGATCCCAGGCGTGCACCGTGGGCTCAGTGCGGTACCGGTTCACGATCCGCTGCACGAGCGCGACTTCCCGCTGGATGAGGTAGTCGTCCGTCCGGGGATCGCGCTTCTTGCCCCACGGCACCGCCGTGAGCTCGGCGAGACGGTCATCGGCGAAGAAGCACGCCACGACTTTCAGGCCGCGCTCTTTGGCCTTCGCCACGACCCCGTCCAGCCGGTCGAACATCTCCTCGTCGTACTGCCCGACCTGCGGCTCCAGGCACCGCCACGACACGAACACCCGGACGAGCCACATGCCCGCCTCGGCGATGGCGTCGAGGTCTTCGGCGACGCCCTCCGCGTACCAGTCTTCCGGCGACTGCCGCTCGGCCGACAGCGGATACAGGTCGATGCCCACGGGGAAGGCCCGGTTCCGCGGTATCGTGCTCACGCCGAGCCCTCCTCGACGTACCGGTCGAACAGCTCCCAGAAGGTGCCGAGCCGCTTCGTGTCGTAGTAGGCGGCCCGCCGGATGTGCCACTGCGCCTCCGCGTACGCGCCTTCCGAGAAGAGCACGGCCGCGAGCCCGAAGCGGGCGCGCACGCACGCCGGGTCGAGCGCGACGGCCGCCAGGTACGCCTTGCGCGCCTGCCGGTAGCGCTGCAGCCCGAGCAGCGCCTCGGCCAGCAGCACGTGCGTGAGCGGCTCTCCCGGCGCCGCCTTGGCGAGCGCGAGGAACACGCGGGCCGCGTGCTTGGCGAGCCCCGGCCGCTGCGCATAGGTGGTGCCGAGCACGTAGAGCCCCTCGACGAGCTCCGGGCTGTCTGCGAGGGCCCGCACCGCGCACGCCATCGCCTCGTTCATCGCCTCCTGCTTGAGGTAGCAGAACCCTGCCAGGGCCAGTGCCTTCGCGTCATTGGGGTCGTCGTCGAGGAGCGTCCGGACCACGTCCGCCGCTCCGAAGAAGTCCTCGGCCCTCGCCAGCGCCACCGCTTCCGCGTACCGGACCTCGCGCGGCGTATCCGGCCCCACGTCGCCGGACGGTTCCCGGTCCGGCAACCCGACGAGCGCGAAGAACAGCGCGTCCTGGCTCGGGTCGAGCGCGCCGGCTGCGCGGATCAACGGCAGCGCCGTAGGCATGCCCTCGCGCTTGAGCGCGTCGATCGCGAGGTTGTAGTGCGCCCGGGCCTGGTGCGGGTCGAGCTCGAGCGCCCGGCGCCAGCTGTCGCGCGCCTCCTCGTCGAAGGCCGCCGCCGAGAACGCCTCTCCGAGCTGCACGTGCGCGATCACGAGGTCGGGGACCACCTCCGCGAGCTCGTGCCACACCAGCACCGACTGATCCCACATGCCGCCGCGGCGGTCGTACGCGAGCCCAAGAGCCAGGTACGCCGGGCTGCAGTCGGGGTCGAGCTCGATCCCTTGCGTCGCGGTCGCGATGGCCTCGTCGTAGAAGTCCTCGCCCAGCAGCAGGTCCGCGAGCAGCGCGTGCGTCGCCGCATCTCGCTCGTCGATCGCGAGCGCCTCGTGGCACGCCGCGACCGCCTCAGCCACCCGCCCTTGGCGCGCGAGCCCCTCGGCGATCATCGCCTGCTGCGAGCGAGTCATCGCCCGGCCTCCTGCTTGAGCACGTCGCGCCGCACGCGCTCCAGCACGTCGAGGGCGCCTTGCGCGGTCGATATGACGCCCTGCGCGCCCACGCTGCGCGCGAGCGAGGGATCAGCAGCGAACGGCCCGCCACACACGAGCAGCACCACGTCAGCACGGCCTTCCGCGACCAAGAGGTCGCGGACCCCCTCGACCGCCCGCGCTGTCGCGAGCATTTCGGCGAACGCGATGACGACGCGCGCGCCCGTCTCCTCGACGCGCTCGAGGAAGTCTGACGCGCGCACGTCCACGCCGAGGTCGAAGACGCGATAACCAGACTCCTTGAGCGCGCCAGCGATGATGTTCTTCATCACGCTGTGGCGGTCGCGGTGCATCACGCCGAGCACCACGCCGACCCCTGTGTCCGGCCGGGCGAGCGGCGGCATCACGAACGACGAGACCTGCTCGGCGACCACCGCAGCCTGCGTGAACGCGAGCTCGTCGATCTCGCGGCGTGCCCAGGCTTCTCCGAGCATGGCGATTGCGGGCACGTACAGCGTGTCGAAGAGTTCCGACTGCGGCACGCCGGCGGAACGGACCTGCTCGACGACGCGGATCGCGGCCGCCGGGTCGTTGCCGGTGAACGCCCGGAACAGGCGCTCGGCCTCGCTCTCGTGCACCGGTCCGACCTCCTTTGCGTCGCCGAGGCTTGCAGTGCGCTCATGCGGCGCGTCTGCGCCGCGGTGGTTCCTGGTAGCGGCGGTGGGAGTCGAACCCACACGGCCTTTCGGCCAGAGGCTTTTAAGGCCCCCTCCTGTACCGATTCGGATACGCCGCCGTCATTCGCGCTCGACGTCCACCCCGCCCGCGCCCGAGCGGCGGGCCGCGTAGCGGTCGAGCACTGCCCCATAGAGGATATCGTGCTCGCTCACAAGCGTCGAATCGAGCCCGGACAGCGCCAGCGCGGTCTCAAGGATGAGCGTGCCGGCCACGATCACGCTCGCGCGGTCGGGCTCCAGCCCGACGACGCGCCGCCGCTCCTCCAAAGGCATCGAAGCCAGCCGTTCGACGATGTCCGCCACGACCGCCCCGCTCAGCCGGTAGCCGTGCACTCGCTCGGGATCGTACGGGTCGAGCGCCATGTCGATCGCAGCCAGCGACGTCGCGGTGCCCGCGACGGAGATCATCGCGTGCGGCCGCTCGGAGAGCGCGGCGAAGAACGGCTTGAGGGCCGCGGCGACCTCGGCCCTCGCTTGCTCGATCTCGCGCGGCGTCGGCGGGTCGCTTCGGAGGAACAGCTCGGTCACACGCTTCGATCCCACGTCCACCGACCGCGCGGCGTGGATCCGCACCGACCCATCGGCAGGCGTGCCGGAGCCGAGCACCAGCTCGGTCGATCCGCCCCCGACATCGACCACGAGGGTGCCCTCCCCTCCGAGCTCGTACGCGACGCCGGCGAACGTCAAAGCGGCCTCCTTCTCGCCGGTGATGACCTCGAGATCGACACCCGTGCCCGCGATCGCATCTGCGAGCTCGCCGGTGTTGGCTGCGTCCCGAGCCGCGCTTGTCGCGACCGCAAGCACGTCCTCCGCGCCGAGCGAGCGCGCCTCCGCCGCGTATTCGGCGACCGTCGCAGCCACCCGCGCGATGGCCTCGGCGCTCAGCAGCCCGGTGCCGGTCCAGCCGTCGCCGAGGTGCGTGATGCGCGAACGCCGCACGACTTCGCGTACGCTCGCCGGCCCGACGTCGGCCACGAGCAGCCGGGTCGTCACCGTCCCCATGTCGATCACTGCGAGACGCTCGACCGCCTCAGGCCTCATCCTCGTCCCTCCTGCTGCAGCGCTCGTCCTCGCAGCGCACGCCCGCTTGCTCGAGGATCTCCTGCCCGACTGGGTCGGGCACGCCTGCCAAGGCGGCCGCCACTCGCGCGTGCAGGCACTTCGTGGCAAGCGGGTCTGCCTGGCCCGCCACGCCGGCGCCGGCGCACGGGTCCTCGCCTGCAGCGGCCGCCGCCCGCCTCCTGCCGACCTCGTCGTGCGCCTTCAGCATCCGCACAGCGAAGCCCGGGTCCCGCATCGCCTTCTCGTCGAACGACGCAAGCGCCCCACGCGACTCTGCATCGCTCGCAGCCCGCGCCAGGTACGGGCACGTGAGGTAGTACAGCGTCGGGAACGGCTCTCCCGTCGCGAGCACGGGTCGCGTCTCGATGGCTTGCGGGAACCCGTACGCGCACCGCGCCGCGACCGTCCAGGGCCCTCGCGGAGGCCTCCCGAGCTGCCACTCCACGACCTGCTCGTCGCGCGCGCGAGCAGTCTCCCGCACCTCAGCGCTCATCGCTTCACGCCGAAGAACAGGTCGAGGATGGCCGTGACGGGCGACGTGTCTTCGGCCTGGACGCTTCTCGTCTTCTCGGACACGTCCGGTGCGGGCGCGGCCGTCGGTTCCTCGTCGGTGACGATGTAGACCTGCTCTCCGGGTCGCGTCAGGCCAAGGCTTTCTCGCGCGACCTCTTCCACGCCCTCGGGCGTCTGTAGCCGCTGCGCCTGCTTCCGGAGCGCCTCGTTGCGCTCCCTGAGCGCCTCGAGGCGCTCTTCGAGCGTCTGCTTCTGGCGCTGCTGCTGGTACTCGATACGCATCACCGGATACAGCACCCACGTCGCGAGCACGAACGCTGCTACGAGGATCGCAGTCGCTAGGCGACGCTCGGCTTTCGTGGCGCGACGAGGACGACGGGAACCTGGCTTGGAAGGTGCGCGACGGGCAGACGCCGACGGCGTCCTCGCCTTGGAGGACCGCTTCGCCGCGTCCGCTCGAGCCCGGTTCTTCGTCGCGCGTGCAGTGGCCATGCTCTCGTCTTCGTGCTGCGTCAAGGCCGGCGGATAGCGCGCAGCGAGCTGCGCTCTCGCGAATCATACCACGAAGAGCCGAGCGAGCGTGAACCTCAAGTCGAGGCGAAGACTCTGCGCGCCACACGGAACGCTCGCGCACCCGGGTGCGGCCCAAGCGTCACACCTGCGTCACTTGCACGAGGTTGGTCGTGCCTGGGACCCCCACGGCCACGCCCGCCGTCAGCGCCACCAGGTCGCCGGAGCGCGCGAAGCCAGCGCTCCGCACCGCCTCGACCGCGTGCGCAAGCATCTCGTCGATCGACCCGTGTTGCGGGACCACGATCGGCCGGACGCCCCACACGAGCGCCACCCGGCGCGCCACGCGCTCGTCCGGCGTGGCGGCGACGATGGGAGTGGCTGGCCTGTGCGCCGCGACCGCCCTCGCCGTGGCGCCCGACTGCGTGGCTGTGACGATCGCCGCGAGGTCGAGCACGCGAGCGATCTCGCAAGCGGCAGCGCTCACGGCACGAGCCACGTCGTGTCTGCCGGAGAGCGGCGGCACCCCTGCCTCGCCTGCTCCCAACTCGCCCTCGGCGGCCTCCGCGATGCGGGCCATCGTCTCGACGGCCTCCACCGGATACGACCCGACCGCAGTCTCCGCAGAGAGCATCACGGCGTCGACCTGCTCGAAGATCGCGTTTGCGACGTCGGACGCCTCGGCACGCGTCGGGCGCGGCGAGCTCACCATCGACTCGAGCATCTGCGTGGCCACGATGACGGGCTTTCCTCGCTCCCGAGCCATCGCCACGATCCTGCGCTGGATGAGCGGCACCTGCTCGGTGGCGGTCTCCACGCCGAGGTCGCCACGCGCGACCATCACGGCATCGGCCGCCTCCACGATGCCGTCGAGGTGCTCGACGGCCTCGTGCTTCTCGATCTTCGCCACGACCGGGACCCCCGCTTCGCCGATAAGCTCACGAAGCCGGACGACGTCCCGCGGTCCCCGCACGAACGACTGCGCGACGAAGTCGACGCCGGCTTCGAGCCCCCAGGCCAGGTCGTCACGGTCCTTGTCGGTGATCGCGTCCAGCGACAGCCGCACGCCCGGCACGTTCACGCCCTTGCGCGAGAGCAGAGGCCCGCCGGTCAGCACCACCGTCACGAGACGGGACTCCTCGCGCGTCTCGACAGCGAGCTCGATGCGCCCGTCGTCGAGAAGCACGCGAGCCCCTGGCGGGATGTCGGCGATGACCTCGGGGTGCGTGAGGCACGCGCGCTGGCGATCGCCCATGCACTGGTCGGCCACCAGGTCGAAGCGCGCGCCCCGCTCGAGCACCACGCCTGGAGCGACGTCGCCGACCCTGAGCTTCGGCCCTCCCAGGTCCAGCATGACTGCGACGTGCTTCCCTGCGTCCGACGCCGCTTCGCGGACGAGCCTCAGGCGCGTCGATAGGTCCTGACGGGTGCCGTGCGACGCGTTCAGCCGGGCGACGCACATGCCGGCAGAGATCATGCGCCTGATGACGTCGGGTTCCTCGCTCGCCGGACCGATGGTGGCCACGATCTTCGTCCTGAGCATCGGCGCCCTCCCGGATGTAGGTCCCCTATGCTCGTACCCGTTTTCCGAACACGCGTTGTTTAGAACGCAAGAAAGGTGGTATATAAGATAGCGCTCAGACAATCTGACACTAAGACGCTTAGATGTTGGAGGTGATGGGCTATGGCGATCGTTCGGTGGGATCCCTTTGGCGAGCTGATGAGCATCCAGCGCGAGATGGACCGGCTCTTCGGCCGGCTCGGGTTCGGACGGCTGGCTGAGAGCACCGCCTCCGAGGTGGCGTGGATGCCGCGGATCGACGTGAAGTCGACCGGCGACGACATGGTCGTGTACGCCGAGCTGCCCGGCATGAGCAAGGACGACATCTCTGTCGAGGTCACCGACGGCGTGCTCACCATCAAAGGCGAGCGGAAGGCGGAGACCGAGAAGAAGGAAGAGGGCTGGCTCATCCGCGAGCGCAGCTACGGCGCGTTCGAGCGGTCGCTGGCTCTGCCTGAAGGCGTGGAGCCCGAGAAGATCACGGCCGACTACAAGGACGGCGTGCTCGAGGTCCACATCCCGAAGGCGATGGCGGCGCTCAAGCCCAAGACCCACAAGATCGCGCTGGGCGAAGGCAAGAAGTAGGCCATACCCCCTCTCACCGGAAGGCCCCGCGGAATCCCGCGGGGCCTTCGTTCGTCGCCTAGGGATCGCGGCCGCTGCGACCTAACCCCGCTTCAGCGCCTTCGCGCCGAGGTACTCGGCGCTTCCGCCGAGCTCCTCTTCGATGCGCAGGAGCTGGTTGTACTTCGCCACACGGTCGGAGCGGGCCGGCGCCCCGGTCTTGATCTGCCCGGCGTTCACCGCCACCGCGACGTCCGCGATCGTCGTGTCCTCGGTCTCGCCCGAGCGGTGCGAGATCACCGTGGTGTAGCCGGCGCGGTGCGCCATCGAGATGCAGTCCAGCGTCTCGGTGAGGGTGCCGATCTGGTTCAGTTTGATGAGGATCGAGTTCGCCACGCCCGTCTCGATGCCGCGGGCGAGCCGCTCGGTGTTCGTCACGAAGATGTCGTCGCCGACGAGCTGGATACGCCCGCCGAGCGCGTCGGTGAGCACCTTCCAGCCGTCCCAGTCCTCTTCCGCCATCCCGTCCTCGATGCTCACTATCGGGTACTTCTCGACGAGCGACGCGTAGTACGCGGCCATCGCTTCGCGGTCGAGCTCGCGGCCTTCTCCGGACAGGACATACACGCCGCGCTTGGCGTCGAAGAACTCGCTCGAGGCGGGGTCGAGCGCGATCGCGATCTGCTCGCCAGGCGCGTACCCCGCCTTCTCGATCGCTTCCAGGATGACTTGGATCGCCTCTTCGTTGCTCTTGAGATTGGGAGCGAAGCCGCCTTCGTCACCCACGGCCGCCGACAGCCCGCGCCCCTTGAGCACGGCCTTCAGCGCGTGGTAGGTCTCGGCGCACATCTGCAGCGCCTCCGCGAAGCAGCCCGCGCCCACCGGCATGACCATGAACTCCTGCAGATCGACGTTGTTGTCCGCGTGCACGCCGCCGTTCAGGATGTTCATCATCGGCACCGGCAAGACGTGCGCGTTCGCGCCGCCGATGTACGAGTACAGCGTGAGCTCGCACGACTCCGCAGCGGCTTTCGCCGTTGCAAGCGACACCCCGAGGATCGCGTTCGCACCGAGGTTGCTCTTGTTCGGCGTGCCGTCGAGCTCGATGAGCGCAGCGTCGATGGCCCGCTGGTCGGTCGCGTCCGCGCCGAGCAGCTCCGGCGCGATCACTTCGTTCACGTTCTCGACGGCCTTGAGCACGCCCTTGCCGCCGTAGCGGCCGGGGTCGCCGTCGCGCAGCTCGACCGCTTCGAACTCGCCGGTCGACGCGCCGCTCGGCACCGCCGCACGGCCCCAGCTCCCGTCGTCGAGCACGACCTCGACCTCGACGGTCGGGTTGCCGCGCGAGTCGAGGACCTCCCGAGCGGTGATGTCGGTGATGAAGCTCATGTCGCCGCCTCCTCCTCAGTGCTAGCGCTGCCGCGCTCTTGACCCTTCACGAGCTCCCACAGCTCGTCGTACTCGTCGATGCCCAGGTGGCGCACGTCCGTGCCTCGTTCGCGCGCGAGCCGCTCCATCTCCTCGAACCGCCGCACGAACTTCGCACACGTGCGCCGGAGCGCGTCTTCTGCGTCCACGCCGAGGTGCCGGGCGACGTTCACGACGGTGAACAAGAGGTCGCCCACCTCGTCAGCCGCCGCGGCAGAACCCGGCTCGGCCGCCTTGAGCTCGTCGATCTCCTCGTGCACCTTGGCCCACACGCCGTCGATGTCCGGCCACTCGAAGCCCGCAGCCGCAGCACGCTTCGAGAGCTTCTGCGCGTACATCAACGCCGGAAGCGACCGGGTCACGCCCGCAAGCACCCCGCCGTCTTCCCCGCGCTCCTCGCGCTCGCCGCGCTTGATGGCGTCCCAGTTGCGCATGACCTCGTCAGGCGTCCGGGCCTCCGCAGTGCCGAAGACGTGCGGGTGACGCCTGCGGATCTTCGCGATGATGTTCGAGATGACCTCGTCGATGTCGAACGCGCCCTCTTCCGCGCCGATGCGCGCGTGGAGCACGACCTGCAGGAGCACGTCGCCGAGCTCGTCAGCGAGCGCGCGCAGGTCGCCGGCCTCGATCGCGTGGACGGCCTCGTACGCTTCCTCGAGCATGTGCTTCGCGAGCGTCTCGTGCGTCTGCTCGCGGTCCCACGGGCAGCCGCCGGGGCTGCGCAGCACGTCGACGATGCGCACCAGCTCGTCGAAGCCGTCCGGCGGCTCGATGCGCGACGGCGCCACGAACGCGACAGTGCCGCGTTCGCAGCGCTCTACGCGAGCGAGCTCCTCCACAGTCGACGACGACAGGTCGAAGCCGCCGTCAGCAAGCGGCACGGCGAGCACGACGCGGTGCTCTGCGGCGTAGTCGCGCGAAAGAGCTTTGCCGACCGAGCGCGCGACCGCAGCGTTGTCGATTCCCATGACGACCAGGTGCGTGTCGCGACGGAACTCCGCCGCCGCCAGCGACCCAGCGTCGACGATCGCCGCGTCAGCAGTGACGTCGAGCTCGAGGCCGAGCAGCAAGACCTGCAGCGGCGAGGCGAGCGGGTACACGTCTACCGCCGTGCCGCGACGGGCCAGCAATCCCGAGACCACGCCGGCGCGCACGAACGGGAACCCGGCGGCCACCAGCGCGACGTCGCGGTCGCACGCCAGGGACTCCAGCGTCTCGACGACCGCGCCCGGAGGCGCGTCAGGAGCGAGCCCGAGGTCCTCGTACGTCAGCGGAACGGCGCCGGCGTCACGGACGGCCTGTGCCGCGGCCCCGTCTTCGGTAGCCACGACGGCGACGTCGGCGCGCGCGATGCGCGATGCGACCCGCGCATCCAGCACGCCGGCTGCATCACGCTCGACTCCCACGATCGCTATCGAGCCCACGACGCCCCCCGAGCCGTGCGCGTCACTTCGCGGTGGCCTCCGAGCTCCCGGCCTTCCCGGCCTCGGCCAGCTGCTTGTCGAGGATCTCGATCTTCGCCTTCTCTTTGAGCTTGGCGAGGTAGTCGTTCCAGGTCTTGGTGCGTGCTTCTTGCTCCAGCGTGCTCTTGATGAGGTCCTTGACCTCCTCGTACGGCTGGATGCCGCCCGGCGTCTCGCCCAGCTTCTTGATGATGTGCCAGCCGAACTGCGACTTCACGAGCCCGCTCACCTCGCCGACCTGGAGCTCGTCGGCCGCCTCCTGGAACTCCTTGACGTACTTCGAGGTCGGAGCTGAGCCGAGGTCGCCGCCCGAGTTCTTCGAGCCGGGGTCGGTGGAGTACTTCGCCGCCAGGGCGCCGAAGTCTGCGCCGCCCTGGATCTCCTTGAGCACCTTCTCGGCAGTCGCCTTGTCGTTCTCGGCGAACAGGATGTGCTGGAGGTGCGCTTCGGGCTCCTTGCTGAACTGCGTGCTCTTGTTGTCCTCGTAGTACTTCTTGATCTGGTCCTCGGAGATCTTCGGCGCCGGCGCCACCTTGTCGTACAGCGCCTGGTAGATGAGCTGGTCGGAGATGCTCTGGCGGATCTGCTCCATCGTCATGCCCGACTGCTTGACGACCTCGTTGAACGAGTTCTCGTCGGGGTAGCTCGCCTTGATCTCGGCGAGCTTGGCGTCGATGTCCTTGTCGGTGACCTTGATGCCGAGGCGCTTCGCCTCCTGCCGCACCAGCACCGCCTCGATCATGCTGTCGAGGATCATCCGCTTGTACTGCAGGAGCATCGGGTCGCCTTCCTTGAGCGATGCGAGCGTGGTGTCCTGCTTCTTGGCGACCGTGACGATACTGTCGAACTCCTCGCGGGTTATCTTCTCGCCGTTGACCTTCGCGACCGCGCCGCCAGAGCCGCACCCTGCGGCCGTGACGATGAGCGCGAGCGCGGCGGCTGCAGCTGCGATGCGCGTGCGGACTCTCACAGTGATTCCTCCTTGCGCCGGGGTACGGCTCCCGGCATCGATGGCATCCGCCTCCGGCAGCGGCCGGGGCTCTCGTGAGTATAGCACCGGCATGGTGCGTGGGCGGCGCGCCCGCAGCGGTTGAGACGCTATCGGCACCTCGCTACACTCGTCACGTCCGCCGAAGGGAACGACGCGAAGGAGGGGGCGCGCCGTGAGCTGGATACAGAATATGGCGCACACGCTGCACCACTGGGCAGCGGCGGAGGTCGAAGCCAGGTTCCCTACCCGCCGGAGGTCTGAGGATCCTCCGCGTCACGCGGGTCGCACCCAGCTCATCGGGCTCGCGGTGTTCTTGATAGCCCCGGTCGCCATCTGGCTCCTGCTCGACTGGCTCACGGGGCGGTAGGCGCAGCCGCCCCTACCCCTCGCCCCGCAGCTCCGCGACCGCCTCGCGCAGCATCTCCGCATAGAGGTAGAAGCCGACTTCGCTCACGTGCCCGCTCTGCTCGGCGCCCAGCAGCGAGCCCGCCCCGCGGATCTCCAGGTCGCGCATCGCGATCTTGATGCCCGCGCCGAGCTCGGTATGCTCCCCCACCGCGGCCAGCCGGTCGTACGCCTGGTCGGTGAGGTTCGCGCCGGGCGGGAAGAGGAAGTACGCGAACGCACGCACGTGGCTGCGCCCGACGCGCCCCTTGAGCTGGTAGAGCTGCGCGAGACCGAGCCGCTGCGAGTCCTCGATGATGAGCGTGTTCGTGTGCGGGTTGTCGATGCCGCTCTCGACGATCGTCGTCGAGACGAGCACGTCGACCTCGCCGGCCGAGAACCGCTCCATCACGCGCTCCAGCTCGCGTTCCGAGAGCTTGCCGTGCGCGACCGCGATCCGCACCTCCGGCACCGCCTGGCGCACGCGCTCGACGGCGTCGTCGATGGTGCGCACGCGGTTCGAGACGTAGTAGACCTGCCCGCCGCGGTCGAGCTCCGCACGGATCGCCTTCGCCACGAGCGCAGGGTCGTACTCGCCGACGTGCACGCGCACGGGGAAGCGGTTCGGCGGCGGCGTCTCGATGATCGAGAAGTCGCGGATGCCGGACAGCGACATCTGCAGCGTGCGCGGGATCGGCGTCGCGGTGAGCGTGAGCACGTCGACCTGCTCGCGCAGGTGCTTGAGGTGCTCTTTGTGCTCCACGCCGAAGCGCTGCTCTTCGTCGATGATCACGAGCCCGAGGTCCTTCGGCGTCACGTCGCGCGAGAGCAGCCGGTGCGTGCCGATGAGCACGTCCACGGTGCCCTTGGCGAAGCCCTCGAGCGCCGCCTTCTGCTGCTCGCGCGTCCGGAAGCGCGAGAGCACCTCCACGCGCACCGGGTACGGCGCGAAGCGCTCGGAGAACGTGACGAAGTGCTGCTGCGCGAGGATGGTCGTCGGGCAGAGCACCATCACCTGCTTGCCGTCCTGCGTCGCCTTGAATGCTGCGCGGATGGCGACCTCCGTCTTGCCGTACCCGACGTCGCCGCACACGAGGCGGTCCATCGGGCGGTCGGACTCCATGTCGGCCTTCACGTCGGCGATCGCGGCCAACTGGTCGGGCGTCTCCACGTACGGGAACGCCGCCTCCATCTCGCGCTGCCACGGCGTGTCTGGCGAGAACGCGAAACCTTTGACGGAGGCGCGCCGCGCGTACAGCTCCACGAGGTCGAACGCGAGCTTGCGAGCCGCCTTGCGGGCGCGCTCCGTCGCACGCTCCCAGTCCGCGGAGCCGAGCCGCGTGACCTTCGGAGCGACGCCTTCCGGCCCGACGTACTTCGTGATCCGCCCGACCTGCTCGAGCGGGACGTACAGCTTGTCGCCCTTCGCGTACTCCAGCAGCAGGTACTCGCGCTCGGCGCCGTCCACCTCCTGAGTGACCCGGCCCCGGAAGTGCGCGATGCCGTGGACCGCGTGCACCACGTAGTCGCCCGGCTTGAACGCCGCCGCGGCGCGCGCCGCGTCCTCGATCGAAGGGCCTTGCGCACGCTGCGAGCGCGGGCGCACGTCGTCGGCGCTCACCACTGCCAGCCGCGCGTTGGGAAGCACGAAGCCCGCAGGCACGTCCGCCTCCGTCACGACCGCGGCGCGCGGGTGCGGCTCCGCCTCGGGGCTTGCCACCACGTCGACGACCGACACGCCGCCGTCCGTGAGCGCCCGCGCCAGGCCGCGGCGCGAGCGGTGGTCGTACGCCGCGACGACGACGCGGCTGCCGCCCGACAGCAGCGAACGCACGCCCGAGACGAACGCCTTCTCGCCCCCGGCGACCTCCGGCTTGCGGGCGGCGACCTGCGCGTCGACTCCTGCGCCGGTCCGGGCGACCGCGAGCAGCGTCAGACGCTGGCGCGTCCCGAGGTCGAGCGCCTTCGGGGGCCAGAACAGCCCGTCGAGCGGCACGCCCGCGTCGCGGGCCCTGCCTGCGACCTCCTCGTGGTAGCGCACCACGTCGTCGAACAGCGCCCTGGGCTCGACGACGGCCACGAGCGCATCGGCTGGCAGGTAGTCGAGCAGCTGCCCCGGCCTCTTGTAGAACGCAGGCAGGTACTGCTCGACGCCGTTGAAGAGCACGCCTTCCTTGATGCGGGCGAGGTCGTATGCGAGCCGGTCGTCTGCGCGGGCTCGCCCGCCGAGCGCCCGCTCGGCCGCCTGCGCCGCCCGCGTACCCAGGACGACCTCGCGGCACGGATACGCCTCGTACCGCTCGGCCTCGCCGATCGTCTGCTGGGTCGTCGGAACGTAGCGCTTGATGCTTTCCACCTCGTCTCCGAACAGTTCCACGCGCACGGGGTAGGCGGCTTCCGGCGAGAACACGTCCATGACGCCGCCGCGCACCGCGAACTGCCCGCGCTCCTCGGCCACGTCCACTCGCTCGTAACCGGAGCGCGCGAGGCGCTCGACGGCAGCAGCGAGGTCGAGCTCGCCTCCCCGCACGACCTCAAGCGGCTCGAAGACGTGCGAGCCTTGCGGCGGCAACGCACGCAGCAGCGCCCGCGCGCTCGCGACGACGACCGCCGCGGTCCCCGACGTGAGGGCGTGCACCGCGCGGGCCCGCTTCCCCACGACCTCCAGCGGCGGCGCCTCGCGCATCCACGGCATGTCGGGCCGCAACGGGAACCGCAGCACGCGCTCGGCTCCGAGGTAGGCGCGCAGTTGCAGCGCGAACTGCTCCGCCGCGTCCTCGCCAGGCACGACGGCGAGCACAGGCCTGCGGCGCTCGGCCGCGAAGGCCGCCACGAGCGCAGGACGCACGAACGCGGCGGCGGCAAGCGTCACGTCGCCGCCGGACGCCAGCGTCTCTCGCGCGCGCTCGAGCACCCGATCGCGCCAGACGTCTTTTCCGATGAGGTCGATGAGCCGCACAGCCGTCCGTTCTCAGGCAGCACGAATGCCCGCGACCGCGATGCGGTGCGGGGGCGCTTCAGGGTACCATCGTACCCGTCACGAGGCGAGAGGAGCGTGCATGGACACCGTCGAGCGCGCCAAGGAGATCTCGCGGCGGCTTGCCGAAGCGTACCCGGACGCCCACATCATGCTCGAGTACGCAGACCCGTTCCAGCTGCTCGTCGCCGTCATGCTCTCGGCGCAGACAACCGACGTCACCGTGAACAAGGTCACGCCCGAGCTGTTCGCCGCCTACCCCACCGCAGAAGCGCTCGCTGCCGCCGACCAGGCCGACGTCGAGCGCATCATCTACCGGACCGGGTTCTTCCGGAACAAGGCGAAGAACGTCATCGCCGCGGCGCGCATGATCGTCTCCGAGTTCGGCGGCGAGGTGCCGCGCACGATGGAGGAGCTCACGCGCCTGCCCGGCGTGGCGCGCAAGACCGCCAACATCGTGCTCTACAACGCCTTCGGCATCCTGGACGGCATCGCCGTGGACACGCACGTGCTCAGGCTCGCGCAGCGGCTCGGCCTTACGGCGAACAAAGACCCCGAGAAGGTCGAGCGCGACTTGATGGGGCTCTTCCCGCGCGAGGAGTGGGGTGTCATAACCTACCGCCTCATCGACCACGGCCGTGCGGTGTGCGACGCGAAGCGCCCGGTGTGCGGCGCGTGCGTGCTGTCCGACGTCTGCCCGAGCGCATTCGCGGTGAAGGGCTGGCGCGAGCGCGCCTGACGCGAGCGCGGCCGCTGCCGGGCGCCTACGTCAGCAGCGCTGCAGCCACTGCCGCGTACAGGATCGCGGGCAGCATGTTGCCGATCGGCAGGCGCTTGATGCTCGCCAGATCGAGGCCGATCGCGAAGATGAGCGCCCCGCCCGCAAGCTCGATCGCGAAGACGACCGGGTCGGTGACGTACGGCTTGAGCCCGGCCGCTCCGAGCGCCAGGCCGCCTTGGATGACGGCGATCGGGATGACCGACAGCCCCACGCCGGCACCCAGCGCGGCCGCGAGCGCGGTGGCCGCGATGCCGTCGAGAAGCGCCTTGAGGTACAGCAGCGAGGGGTCGCCGAGCCCGTCTTGCAGCGACCCGAGGATCGTCATCGCTCCGACGCAGAACAGCAGCGACGCTGCGACGAACCCCTCGACGAGCGTGTGGCCCTTCTCGCCTGGCTCCGTCGCTGAGCCGGGCGCGAGGAACGGCAGCCGGCCGGCTACGTCTTGCAGCCAGTGCCCGAACCGCTCCAGGTAGTGCTCGATGCGAAGCGCCTCGCCCGTGAGCGCCCCGAGCACGAGCGAGCCCACGAGCACGAGCGCCGCGTACTGCCCGACCGCCGTGCCGCCGAGGTCACGCAGGCCGCCCAGCGTCATCGAGATGCCGATGACGATGGTGGCGAGCCCGATGGCCGCGAAGGCGATCTGCCGGAACCTCTCGGCGATCAGCTTGCCGAACACGAGCCCGATGCCCGTTCCGGCAAGCACGGTGAGTATGTTCACGAGCACACCGCGACCTGGCACGTCACTCCTCGCCTTCCTCGTCAGCAAGCCAGATGCGCTTCATCTCTTCGGTGATCAGGTTCGCGCCGCGCGGCAGGCCGACCGTGGCGGCCGGGTATCGCCGTGAGCGCGCCTTGCGTCCCTGCGTCGCCTCGAACACGGCAGACGCCGGCACCACCCGTGCGCCCTTCGCTTCGGCCCGTGCCCGGAGCCCTCGGTCTGACGTCACGACCGTCACGCCCGGCCCAGCGAGTCCCGCGATGACGTCGTCTGCCGCCACGCCTCCCGAGAACCGCACCTCCACGCCGCCGGCCGTCGCATCGCGCCCGTCGCTCGCTCCGTCGAACACCACGAGGACCGCCCCGCACCCCAGGAGCGCCTGGCCGCGCGCCGCCAGCCGCCGGACGAGCGCCGCCCGCTGCTCTTCGGCCGGCAGGCCCGCCGTGGCGGGGTCGGCCATCGCGACGTTGTATCCGTCCACGATGAAACGCATGCGGCAATCCTACCGCTTCCAGCTCCTGCCGTCACAGCGGGGTACATACAGGGCAGACCACGCTCAGACGAGGGAGGAGCCATGCCGCAGACGCCCATGCCTCAGCCAGGGGATCCCGCTCCCGAGATCAGCGCGGCCGTCACAGGCGGCGGCGGCTTCGACCTCGCCGAGCACCGCGGCAAGTGGGTGGTCGTCTACTTCTACCCGCGCGCGAACACGCCTGGTTGAACGCACGAGGCCAAGGACTTCCAGGACCACGCAGCCGAGCTGGAGTCCTTGAACGCTCTGGTCGTGGGCATCAGCGCCGACAAGCCCGAGGTGCAGCAGCGCTTCATCGACAAGTTCGGGCTCACGTTCCCGATGATCTCTGACACCGAGAAGCGCATCATCGACGCGTACGGCGCCCGCGCGGTGCTCGGCGTGGCAGCGACCCGCTCTACGTTCCTCATCGGTCCCGACGGCCGCATCGCGCACGTCTGGCCGAAGGTGAAGCTGGAAGGCCACGCCGCCGACGTCGTCGCGAAGATCCGCGAGCTCAGCGCCGCTACGGCAGGTGCCAGCGGATGAGCTGCTCGACCTGAGCGTTCACCGCACCCGTCCCGCCGTAGACCACCGCTTCGCGGGCTGCCGCTTGCGAGGCGATGAGCGCTTGCCGGATGTGTGCGGGAAGCGAGTCCGGTTTCGTCAGGAGCAGGAACCCGCGCTTCGCTCCAGCCGCCGCCCCGCCCGCCAGCCCGTCCGGAAACGCGACGCCGGACGCTACGCCGACGTACGAGCCGTCGGTCCATCCCTCCGTCAGCGCCTTCGCCCTGAGCGCAGCAGCGGTCGCGTACCTGTCGACCCCGTTGATGCGCTCCCATGGCACGCCGAGCGAGCCCGCGGTGGAGTCGGCCACTGCCTTCGTGCCGCCAAGCACCCACGCACGCGTCACCCCGAGGTCTTGGATCGCCGCCTTCGTGGAAGCGGGCGCCGCATCAGGGCGCACCAGGAGCACCGGCATGCCGTTGCCGTACGCAAGCGGCGCCGCTGCAAGCGCGTCCGGGAACAGGTCGCCGCGCGTGACGAACACCGCCTTGCCGAATCCCGTCCCAAGCCGGCGCACCGTCTCGCGAGCGACGTTCGCCGCCGTGTCGTACCGGTCGACGCCCTCGATCCTGGTGACGGCGTAGCCCGCCTGCTCCAGCTGGGTCTTCACCGCGTCAGACACTGCGCCTGTACCGCCCACGATGATCACGTCGCGGACACCCAGAGCGCCCGTGGCGAGCGCGGACGCGAGCGCGTCAGGCACCGAGTCCCGCCTCGCCAGCAGCACCGGCCCGTCGACGGCGCCTGCGAGCGACGATGCGGCCAGGGCGTCCGGGAACTGTTCGCCGGTCACCACGACCGCGGTCGTGCAGCCTGACGGGAACGCGGCGCGCGCGATCGCGGCCGCTGTCGCGTAGCGATCCGCGCCGCCGAGCCGCGCAAGCGGGACCTCAGGCGGCTGACTGCCGTCCCTCAGCTCGTAGACCGTGCCGTCCATGTACTCGGCGAGATACAGCTCGCCCTGGTCGTCCTGCCCGAAGGTGGTGACGAGCAGCGGCGTGTCCAACGCGAGCGCCACGGCGTGCGTGGTCGTGGACATGCTCCAGATGCGCCCCGACTCGAAGTCGCTGAAGAAGTACTGGCCTTGCCAGGCCGGATACCGCGTACCGCGGTAGACGAAACCGCCGGTGATGCAGTCATCCCCCTGGTCGTGGTTGTACTCGTACACCGGGAACGTGAGCCCGGCCGTCGGCTTCGGAACAGAGCCCACCGGGAAGGGCAAGCTGCCCTCGTAGTAGTTCCAGCCGTAGTTCCGCCCGCCCGCGCCGGCAGGCTCGACGTCGATCTCCTCGATGCGGTTCTGCCCGACGTCGGCGATGTACATAGCGCCGGTGGCCCTGTCGAACGAGAACCGCCACGGGTTGCGCAGACCGAGCGCCCAGATCTCGGGCTTGTACGCCGCATTTCCGACGAACGGGTTGTCGGCAGGCACCTTGTACGGCTTGACGCCGGACTCGACGTCGATGCGCAGCATCTTGCCGAGCAGCGTGTTCGTGCGCTGGCCGTTCCCGAGCGGGTCGCCTGAACCGCCGCCGTCGCCCATCCCGATATACAAATAACCGTCGGAGCCGAACGCGACTTGCCCGCCGTTGTGGTTCGCGTACGGCTGGTCGACCCACAGCACGCGCTCCGCGCTCGCCGCATCGGCCCTGTTCGAATCGGCCGACACCCGGTACCGCGCGACCACGGTGTCGCCGTTCACGTCCGTGTAGTCGACGTAGAAGTGCTGCTTGGTGGAGCTGAATCCTGGGGGAAACGCGAGCCCGAGGAGCCCTTGCTCGCCTCCCGTGCTCACGAGGCCGCTCACGTCGAGGAACGGCGTAGAGAGCAGCGTGTTGTCCGAGAGGCGCCCGATGCGGATACGCCCCGGCTTCTCGACGATGAACAGGCGGCCGCTCCCGTCGCCCGCACCCGTGACGTCCACCGGCTGCACCGCCCGGAAACGCGCGAGCAGCCGGACGCTCGGCGTGCTCGCGGCCGGCTGGGTCGCCGCGGGCTCCGCGGCGCCGCGGGCCGGCGTCGCGCCCG
>FWPV01000388.1_pt1 | contig 142121 bp, 141 predicted proteins | sample 2228371 | NCBI WGS metagenome assembly FWPV01 (sample SAMEA103939776, study PRJEB20133) | metagenome | reverse complement strand
CGCGCGCGGGGCGGCGGCCGGGGACTCGGACAGGGCGGGGGGGGGATCCTGACGTGCCCGGAGGGGTTCGCCGGGGGCGGCACAGGCGGCGAGCCAGGCGGCCAGAAGTAGGGCGGCCGCAAACGGTTTTCGATCGGCGTGCATCGTCTTCCTCGAACCCACGTCGTTCCGACGCTCCGAGTCCCCGGGCCGGCCGGGCGCCGGATGCCGCCTGATACACAACCGACGGGAAGGTTGTCAAGAAACCCCTCCCGCGGTCCCGGGACGACGCCCTTGCTTTTTGCGGCGGAAGGGGTATACTCCCCCTCAAAAAAGAGCTTGACAAGCTTCGGCCAAAAGTTTAAATCGCCTCGTTTTATGAGGAAGCGGAAGGGGGTTCTCGGCCTTCGCGGGGCGCAAGCGCGGCCGGCAGAGCCGGGATTGCGGCCAGCGTAGCTCAGCCGGTAGAGCGGCTGATTTGTAATCAGCGGGTCGGGGGTTCGAATCCCTCCGCTGGCTCCACGAGCGGAAAAAATCCCCTCCATCGGGAGATGGGGGGCCCTTGGCCGTCGGGCGTCGGCCCGACGTTGCGGTGGGGTTCCCGAGTGGCTAAAGGGAACAGACTGTAAATCTGTCGGCGAATGCCTACGGAGGTTCGAATCCTCCCCCCACCACCACCCTGAAGCGGGTCTCGGGTAGAAGATTTCGGCGCGATTTCGCGGGATCGAACCTCACTACCGGACTTCCTGCAGCAGTCGGCGGGCCCACGACATGCGGCCCTGCAGGTCAAGCGGCGCCCCGGCGTGACGGCCTCAAGCGTCGGGTCCAGTGCGGGTGTAGCTCAGCTGGTAGAGCTCCAGCCTTCCAAGCTGGATGTCGCGAGTTCGAATCTCGTCGCCCGCTCCAGAAGAGGAACAGCTGACGGCGCGGCCCCCGGGCCGGCCGGAAGAGACCATGCGCCCATGTAGCTCAGTCGGTAGAGCGCTTCCTTGGTAAGGAAGAGGTCCACCGGTTCGATTCCGGTCATGGGCTCCATACCATTCAGCGAGGAGGAAGTCCCCGGCAGGCGGCGGACAGAGGTCGGCCTGAGGCGGATGGTGCTTCCACGGCGGAGGAGAGAGCGATGGCGAAGCAGAAGTTTGAGCGCAAGAAGCCGCATGTGAATGTGGGGACGATTGGGCACATTGATCATGGCAAGACGACGTTGACGGCGGCGATAACGAAGCAGTTGAGTTTACGGGGTTTGGCGAATTTTGTGCCGTTTGATCAGATTGACAAGGCGCCGGAGGAGAAGGAGCGGGGGATCACGATTGCGACGGCGCATGTGGAGTATGAGACGGAGAAGCGGCACTATGCGCATGTGGATTGTCCTGGGCATGCGGACTATATCAAGAACATGATTACGGGTGCGGCGCAGATGGACGGGGCGATTTTGGTGGTGGGTGCGGATGATGGTCCGATGCCGCAGACGCGGGAGCACATTTTGTTGGCGCGGCAGGTGGGGGTGCCGTACATTGTGGTATTTTTGAACAAGTGTGACATGGTGGACGATCCGGAGTTGATTGAGTTGGTGGAGTTGGAGTTGCGGGAGTTGTTGTCGAAGTATGAGTTTCCTGGGGATGAGATTCCGATCATTCGGGGCAGTGCGTTGAAGGCGTTGGAGGCGGACGATCCGAGCAGTGAGGCGGCGAAGTGTATTTTTGAGTTGATGGATGCGGTGGACAGTTACATTCCGGAGCCGAAGCGGGAGGTGGACAAGCCGTTTTTGATGCCGATTGAGGATGTGTTTAGCATTTCGGGGCGAGGGACGGTGGTGACGGGGCGAGTGGAGCGTGGGGTGATCAAGGTGGGGGAGGAAGTGGAGATAGTGGGGATTCGTCCGACGCAGAAGACGGTGTGTACGGGAGTGGAGATGTTTCGGAAGTTGTTGGACGAGGGGCGAGCGGGGGACAACATTGGGATTTTGTTGCGTGGGACGAAGCGGGACGAGGTGGAGCGGGGGCAGGTGGTGGCCAAGCCGGGGACGATCACGCCGCACACGAAGTTTAAGGCGGAGGTGTACATTTTGAGCAAGGAGGAGGGGGGTCGTCACACGCCGTTTTTTAGTGGGTATCGGCCGCAGTTTTATTTTCGGACGACGGATGTGACGGGGGTGTTGAGTTTGCCGGAGGGGGTGGAGATGGTGATGCCGGGGGACAACGTGTCGATTACGGCGGAGCTGATCACCCCGATTGCGATGGAGAAGGAGCTGCGGTTTGCGATCCGCGAGGGCGGCCGCACCGTCGGCGCCGGCGTCGTCTCCGAAATCCTGGCCTGATCGCTGACGGGCCCATGTCGGGAGAGAAACGGTGAGAGTCCAGATCACGCTCGCCTGCTCCGAATGCAAGCGGCGAAACTACACGACGACCAAGAACAAGCGCACGACGCCGGACAAGCTGGAGTTTTCCAAGTATTGCCGGTTCTGCCGCAAGCACACCCTCCACAAGGAGACCAAGTGATTTCGGCCGCGGCGGAACCCCGGGGCGTCCTTCCCGCCGGGAGGGCCCGCCGGGTGCGCTCCGCCGACGTCCGGGTTGCAGGCCAGTAGCTCTAACGGTAGAGCATCGGACTCCAAATCCGGGTGTTGGGGGTTCGAATCCCTCCTGGCCTGCCATTTTTTTTCGCGTTGCGCGGCAAGCCCGCCGGCGCGGAGGGGAAGCGGCGGACGCCCGAGAGGGGGCCCCGCGGCGCAAATCAGGCGACGGAGAGAGGGGCATGGGACGCATCCTACGCAAAAAACCGGCCGCTGCGAAAAAACGCAGGAAAGCCGAGGCGGAGGCGCAGCCGCCGCAGGGCGGCGCGGGGTCCGCTTCCGCCGCGGCGGAGGAGCGGCAGCCGGCGGAGAACCGGCCGGTGCGGCCGACGCCGCCCCCGCGGAAGGCGCCCGCCCCCGCCGGCGGGGGGGGGCCCGCCGGGGCGGAGAGCGCCGAGCGTTTCTGGCAGCGGGCGATCCGGTTTCTGCGCGAAGTCAAGGTCGAGTTGAAGAAGGTGACGTGGCCCTCGCGCAAGCAGACCGTGGGCTCCACGATCGTCGTCATCGTGCTCGTGTTGTTGATTTCGACCTTCCTCGGGCTGGTCGATCTCGCGCTTTCCACCGTCGTGCGGGCCATTTTCAGGTAGGGGGAGGGACCGGACGCGTGGCACTGAAATGGTACGTCGTTCACGTGTATTCCGGGTTTGAGAACAAGGTGAAGGCCGCCTTGCAGGAGCGCATCGCCGCCAGCCCCCACCCGGAGAAGTTCGGCGAGATCATCGTCCCGACCGAGGAGGTCGTGGAGCTGGTGAAGGGCAAGCGCCGCACCTCTTCGCGCAAGTTCTACCCCGGCTACATTCTCGTGCGCATGGAGCTCGACGACGAAACCTGGCACATCGTCAACAACACGGCGAAGGTCACCGGGTTTCTCGGCGGCCGGCAGCGGCCGGCGGCTCTCTCCGACGCCGAGGCCGAGCAGATCCTCAAGCGCATGGAGGCCGGCAAGCGCCAGCCCCAGCCGAAATACTCCTTCGAGCCGGGCGACGACATCCGGGTGATCGACGGCCCCTTCACCAACTTCAACGGCACGGTGGAGGAGGTCAACCACGAGAAGGGCAAGATCAAGGTGCTCGTGAGCATCTTCGGCCGGGCGACCCCGGTGGAGCTCGATTTCGTGCAGGTGCAGAAGATGTAGCGGGCGGCCGGTCCGGCCGGCCGCCGCGGACCCGAGGAGAATTCCCCCATGGCGAAAAAAGTCACGGCCATCGTCAAGCTCCAGGTCGAGGCGGGCAAGGCGAACCCCTCCCCGCCCATCGGCCCGGCGCTCGGACAGCACGGCGTCAACATCATGGATTTTTGCAAGGCCTTCAACGCCCGCACCGCCAACGACGCCGGCATGATCATCCCCGTGGTGATCACGATCTACCAGGACCGCTCCTTCACCTTCATCACCAAGACCCCGCCGGCCGCCGTGCTGATCAAGAAGGCGGCGCGGATCGCCAAGGGGGCGAAGGACCCCAAGCGGGAAAAGGTGGGCACGATCACGCGGCAGCAGCTCGAGGAGATCGCGCGGCAGAAAATGCCCGACCTGAACGCCTACGATCTGGAGTCGGCCTGCCGCATCGTCGCCGGCACGGCGCGCAGCATGGGGATCGAGATCGTCTGAAGACCCCCCCCTCCGCGGCGCCGGACGGCCCCGGGGGGGGACGGCAAGGAGAAGCGAAGGAACATGCCCAAGCGCGGAAAGAAATACCTGGAAGCCAAGAAGCGCATCGGCGCCGCCTCCGGCCTCCCGCTGGAGGAGGCCGTCCGCCGGGCGGTGGAGTCCGCGTACGCCAAGTTCGACGAGACCGTGGACATCGCCGTCCGGCTTGGAGTCGACCCCCGGCACGCCGACCAGATGGTCCGCGGCAGCGTCGTGCTGCCCAACGGCATCGGCAAGACGGTCCGGGTGCTGGTCTTCGCCAAGGGGGAAAAGGAGAAGGAAGCCCTCGATGCGGGCGCCGATTACGCCGGCGGCGACGATCTGGTCGAGAAGATCAAGGGCGGCTGGTTCGAGTTCGACAAGGTCGTGGCCACCCCGGACATGATGGGGCCGGTGGGCAAGATCGGCAAGATCCTCGGCCCCCGCGGCTTGATGCCCAACGCCAAGACCGGCACGGTGACCTTCGATGTCGCCCGGGCCGTCAAGGAGCTCAAGGCCGGAAAGATCGAGTTCCGGGTCGAGAAGGCGGGCATCGTCCACGCCCCGATGGGCAAGGTCTCCTTCGGCGCGGAAAAGTTGGTGCAGAACATCTCGACCTTTCTGGAAACGATCCTGCGTTTGAAACCCTCGGCCAGCAAGGGAACCTATCTGCGGGGGATCGCCATCTCCACCACGATGGGGCCGGGCGTCAAGGTCGACCCGGCCCTGGTGCGGGAAGCGGCCCGGTAACGTAAGGTCAACCGGCGCGCTGTGGCGCGCATCGTCTGTCTGAGACCGTAGGTACGCGCGGGCGGTTAATCGGCGTCCCGGCGACGCCGGCCTACCGAGACAGCATCGCCCCCGGGGCGGAAGGCGCTTTTCCGGTCGTTGCGGTCGGGAAGCGGGGCCCCCTCGTATCCTCCGGTTCCTCCGACACGCAAAGGAGGTGAGAACCCTGAGGCTCGAAGAAAAGCAACAGATCGTGGAGGATCTCCACGGGCGCTTCGCCAAGGCCAGCCTGGTCGTGTTGACCGAGTACAAGGGGCTGAACGTCGCCGAGGCGAGCGACCTGCGGCGCAAGCTTCGCCAGGCGGGGGCGGACTTCAAGGTCGCCAAGAACACGCTGCTGGCGAGGGCGGCCGAGGGCACCCCGGTCGAGGGCGTGCGCGTGGAGTTCCAGGGGCCCGGGGCCGTGGCCATCGGCTACGCGGACCCCGTGACGCCGGCGAAGATTCTGACCCAGTTCGCCGACGAAGGCAAAAAACTGAAGATCCGGCTCGCCGTGCTGGACGGCCGGCGCATCGGACCGGAAGAGGTCAAGGCCCTGGCGGAGCTGCCCTCCCGGGAGGTGCTGCTCGCCCAGGCGCTCGCGGCGATGGCGGCGGTGCCCGCCTCCTTCGTGCGCGTGCTGGCGGGGGTCCCCCGCAGCCTGCTCACGGTGCTGCAGGCCATCGGCGAGAAGAAAGGGGCCGCCGACGCCCCGGCCGCCGCCTGAGCGCCCGCGACCCGGACCCTGACGGACAAACCCCTCCGAAGCGCGGCTTCGGACAGATGGATTGGAGGATACGCGATCATGGCGAACGTGACCAAGCAGGACGTGATTGACTTCATTGCCAACATGACCGTGCTGGAGCTTTCCCAGCTGGTCAAGGAGCTGGAAGAGAAATTCGGCGTGTCGGCGGCGGCGCCGGTGGCGATGGTCGCCGCGGGGCCCGCGGCCGGGGCGCCGGCCGCGGCGGCGGAGGAAAAGACCGAATTCGACGTCATCCTGACCGCCCACGGCGACAAGAAGATCAACGTGATCAAGGAAGTCCGGGCGATCACCGGGCTCGGCCTGAAGGAGGCCAAGGACCTGGTCGAAAATCCGCCCAAGCCGGTCAAGGAAGGCATCCCGAAGGCGGACGCCGAGAAGATCAAGGCCCAGCTGGAAGCGGCCGGGGCCACCGTGGAGATTCGCTGATCCCGACGGCGTTGCGGCCGGCCGCGGGGGAACCGGCCGCCGCAACGCCTTCCGCCCGGTTTTCCCCCGTCCGAGGCCCGCACCCCCGGGCCGCAAACCCGTAACGCATCTGCGGAGACGCCATGTCCGAACGACGCCCCGAGATCCAGCGGATTCGGAAGAATTTCGCCAAGAACGACAAAATCGTGGACATCCCCGACCTGATCGGGATGCAGCGCGAGTCCTTCAATCGCTTCCTGCAGATGGATGTCCCGCCCGAGAAGCGGGAGCCGGTGGGCCTGCAGGCCGTGTTTCAATCCGTCTTTCCGATCAAGGACTTCACCGGAAGCGCCTCGCTCGAGTTCGTCTCCTACCGTTTCGGCGAAATCAAGCACGGCATCGAGGAGTGCATCCACCGCGGCATGACCTACGAGATCCCGCTCCGGCTCACCGTGCGGCTGGTGGTCTACAAGACGGATGCCGACTCGGGGGTTTCCAACATCCGGGACATCAAGGAGCAGGAAATCTACTTCGGCACCATCCCGCTGATGACGGCCAAGGGGACCTTCATCATCAACGGCACCGAGCGCGTGGTGGTCAGCCAGCTCCACCGTTCCTCGGGGGTCTTCTTCGACCACGACAAGGGCAAGACCCATTCGAGCGGCAAGATCATCTACAGCGCGCGGATCATCCCGGTGCGCGGCTCCTGGATCGACATGGAAATCGATCCCAAGGACATCGTCTACATCCGCATCGATCGCAGGCGGAAGTTCCCCGTCACGACCCTCTTCAAGGCCTTCGGCTATACCGCCGAGGACCTGCTCGCCTACTTCTACAAGACCGAGCGCATCCTCGTGCAAGGCAAGCGCTACGCGAAGGCCTTCGACGAGGACGTGCTCCGCGGCCAGCGGGCCAGCCGGGACCTCAAGGACCCGGAGACGGGGGAGATCCTCGTCAAGAAGGGGCGTCCGTACAACGCCCGCGTGCTCAAGCGGCTCAAGGCCCTCGGCACCGATCAGGTGCCCGTGAACGTCGAGGACCTCCTGGGGCGGGCCTTCGCCTTCTCGATTCCGCACCCGAAAACGGGCGAGCCGGTCGTGCGGGCCAACGACCTCGTGGACGAGGCCGTCCTCGAACGGCTGGCCGAGGCGGGCATCCAGGAGTTCGACCTTCTCCACATCGACGGGGCCTCGAGCAGCGACTCCATCCGCAAGACCCTGATGGTCGACAAGGTCGAAACCAAGGAAGAGGCCCTGATCGACATCTACCGCCGCATGCGGCCGGGCAACCCGGCGACCCCGGAGGTGGCCCAGGAATTCCTCGATAACCTCTTCTCCAAGAGCAACTTCTACGACCTCTCCGGCGTCGGTCGCCTGAAAATCAACCAGCGGCTGGGCATCACGAGCGCGCCGGATCTCGGGGTCCTGCGCCGCGAGGACATCCTGCTCACCACGAAGGCGCTGATCGAGCTGCGCGACACCCAAGGCATGGTCGACGACATCGACCACCTGGGCAACCGGCGCGTGCGGGCCGTGGGCGAGCTGCTCGAGAACCAGTACCGCATCGGCCTGGTGCGCATGGAGCGGGCGATCAAGGAGCGCATGAGCCTCCAGGAAGTCGACGCCCTCATGCCCCACGACCTGATCAACCCCAAGCCCGTCTCGGCGGTGGTCAAGGAGTTCTTCGGCACCAGCCAGCTCTCCCAGTTCATGGACCAGACGAACCCGCTCTCGGAGACCACCCACAAGCGCCGCCTCTCCGCCCTCGGCCCGGGGGGCCTCACGCGCGAGCGGGCCGGCTTCGAGGTGCGCGACGTCCACCCCTCGCACTACGGCCGGATCTGCCCGATCGAGACGCCGGAAGGGCCGAACATCGGCCTGATCGTCTCGCTGAGCACGTACGCCCGCGTGAACGACTACGGCTTCATCGAGACCCCCTACCGCGTGGTCGACCGCGGCCGCGTCACCGACGAGGTGCGGTTCCTGGACGCTTTCGAGGAGCGCGACCAGCCGATCGCCCAGGCCAACGCGCCGCTCAACGAGAAAGGCCAGTTCCTCGAGTCGATGGTCACCTGCCGCGTGGCCGGCGAGTTCACCACGGTTCCCCGCGAGGACATCCGGTTGATGGACATCTCCCCCAACCAGCTCGTGAGCGTCTCGGCCTCGCTGATCCCCTTCCTCGAAAACGACGACGCCAACCGCGCCCTGATGGGTTCGAACATGCAGCGCCAGGCGGTGCCGCTGCTCATCAGCGAGGCCCCGCTCGTGGGCACGGGCATCGAGGGGGTGGTGGCGCGGGATTCCGGCGTCGCCGTGGTCGCGCCGCGGGACGGCGAGGTGGTGGACGTGGACGCCTCGCGCATCGTCCTCAAGCACCCGCCGAGCGGGGACCCCAACGAGAAGAACGTGACCATCTTCAACCTCGCCAAGTTCGTGCGCTCCAACCAGAACACCTGCTTCAACCATCGCCCGATCGTGCGGCGCGGCCAGCGGGTCAAGGCGGGGGACATCATCGCCGACGGCCCGGCGACCGACCGCGGCGAGCTCGCCCTCGGCAAGAACGTGACCGTCGCCTTCATGCCGTGGGGCGGGTACAACTTCGAGGACTCCATCCTGGTGAGCGAGCGGCTCGTGCGCGACGGCGTCTACACCTCGGTGCACATCGAGGAGTTCGAGGTCGTCGCCCGCGACACCAAGCTCGGCAAGGAGGAGATCACCCGCGACATCCCCAACGTGGGCGACGAGGCCCTCAAGAATCTCGACGACAGCGGCATCATCCGCCTCGGCGCCGAGGTCAAGCCGGGCGACATCCTCGTCGGCAAGATCACCCCCAAGGGCGAAAGCCAGCTGTCGCCGGAAGAGAAGCTGCTGCGCGCGATCTTCGGCGAAAAGGCCGGGGACGTGAAGGACACCTCGCTGCGCGTGCCCCCCGGGATCCAGGGGATCGTGATCGACGCCAAGGTCTTCTCGCGCCGCGGGGTGGAGAAGGACGACCGCACGCGGATGATCGAGGACGAGGAAATCGCGGCCCTCGAGAAAGACCGCGACGACGAGCTGGCCGTCATCGAAGACGTCTTCCGCGCCCAGCTGATCGACCTGCTCAAGGGCCACAAGACGCAGTCGCCCATCAAGAAGGGCAAGAAGATCCTCGTCAACGCCGGAACCAAGCTCGACCCCGAGGTGCTGCGCGAGGTGCCCGTCGCCTCCCTCGAGGGGATCGTCCTCAAGGACGCCCAGGCCTCGCAGCAGGTCCACGAGCTGCTCGAGCGCTACCGCGACCAGCGCGAGCTCTGCCGTCTCGCCTTCGAGCAGCAGGTGAGCCGCTTCGAGCGCGGCGACGAACTGCCCCCCGGCGTGATCAAGATGGTCAAGGTCTACGTCGCCATGAAGCGCAAGCTTTCGGTCGGCGACAAGATGGCCGGGCGCCACGGGAACAAGGGCGTCGTCTCGCGGATCCTGCCGATCGAGGACCTGCCCTACTTCGCGGACGGGACCCCCGTCGACATGGTGCTCAACCCGCTCGGCGTTCCCTCGCGGATGAACGTCGGCCAGATCCTCGAGATCCATCTCGGCCTCGCCGCCAAGGGGCTGGGCGAGCAGATCGACCGGCTGCTGCGCGAGCAGAAGCTCAACCGGCTGCGCGAGAAGTTGCGGCGCATCTTCACGCGGCCCGCGGAGCGCAAGCTCCTCGCCGGGCTCGACGACCGGGAGCTCGAGTCCTTCGCCTCCCTGTACCGCGGCGGGGTGCACATGGCGACCCCGGTCTTCGACGGGGCCCGGGAGGAGGAGATCAAGCAGCTGCTCGAGGAGGCGGGCTGCGACCGCTCGGGCCAGGTCGTGCTCTACGACGGCCGCACCGGCGAGCCCTTCGACCGCAAGATCACGGTGGGCACGATGTACGTGATGAAGCTTCACCACCTCGTCGACGACAAGATCCACGCCCGCTCGATCGGGCCCTACTCGCTGGTCACGCAGCAGCCGCTCGGCGGCAAGGCCCAGTTCGGCGGCCAGCGCCTGGGCGAGATGGAGGTCTGGGCGATGGAGGCCTACGGCGCGGCCTACGCGCTGCAGGAGTTTTTGACCGTCAAGTCGGACGACATGGCGGGGAGGACCCGGATGTACGAAAAGATCGTCAAGGGCCAGAACGTCCTCGAGCCCGGCATCCCGGAATCCTTCCGCGTGATGACCAAGGAGCTCCAGGCCCTCGGCCTGGATGTCAGCCTGCTCGAGGACCCCGACGCGGTTCGCGGCGGCGAGCCGGCCCCGATGTGACCGCAAGCCCGCGGGAGGAACGATGAGCATGGAGACCCTCTACGATTTCTTCGCCAAGCCGACCGACCCCCGGAAGTTCCGGGCGATCCGCATCGCGCTCGCCTCGCCGGAACAGATCCGCAAGTGGTCCCACGGCGAGATCAAGAAACCCGAGACGATCAACTACCGCACCTTCAAGCCCGAACGCGACGGGCTCTTCTGCGCCAAGATCTTCGGGCCGACCAAGGACTACGAGTGCAACTGCGGCAAGTACAAGCGGATGAAGCACCGGGGCGTCATCTGCGAGAAATGCGGCGTCGAGGTCATCCAGTCCAAGGTGCGGCGCGAGCGGATGGCCCACATCGAGCTGGCGAGCCCGGTGTCCCACATCTGGTTCCTGAAGAGCCTGCCGAGCAAGATCGGCAACCTCCTGGACCTCTCCCTCAAGACGATGGAGAAGATCCTCTACTTCGACAGCTACATCGTCCTCGACCCGAAGGACACCCCGCTCGTGCGGGGCCAGCTGCTGACCGACGAGAAGTACCAGGAGGCGATCGAGACCTACGGCGGCAAGTTCGTCGCCAAGATCGGCGCCGAGGCCGTGAAACAGATGCTCAAGGAGCTCGACCTCGAGGCCCTCTACGCCGAGCTGCGCACCGAGATCCGCGAGACCGGCTCGCTCGCCAAGCGACAGAAGCTCGCCAAACGGCTGAAGATCGTGGACGCCTTTCGGCGCTCCGGGGTGGACCCCTCCTGGATGATCCTCGATGTCATCCCCGTGCTGCCGCCGGATCTGCGCCCGCTCGTTCCCCTCGAGGGCGGCCGCTTCGCCACCTCCGACCTGAACGACCTCTACCGGCGCGTGATCAACCGCAACAACCGGCTGCGGCGGCTGATCGACCTCAAGGCGCCGGACATCATCGTGCGCAACGAAAAGCGCATGCTCCAGGAGGCCGTCGACGTGCTCTTCGACAACGGCCGCCACGGCCGCGTGATCACGGGCACGAACAAGCGGCCGCTCAAGTCGCTCTCCGACACCCTCAAGGGCAAGCAGGGCCGCTTCCGGCAAAACCTGCTCGGCAAGCGCGTGGACTACTCGGGCCGCACGGTGATCACCGTGGGACCCGATTTGCGCCTGCACCAGTGCGGCCTGCCCAAGCAGATGGCCCTCGAGCTCTTCAAGCCCTTCGTGTACTACCGCCTCGAGCAGAAGGGCCTCGTCTCCACGGTGAAGAGCGCCAAGAAGATGGTCGAGCGCGAGGTCCCGGAGGTCTGGGACACGCTCGACGAGGTCGTGCGCGAATACCCGGTCATGCTCAACCGCGCCCCCACGCTCCACCGGCTCGGCATCCAGGCCTTCGAGCCGATCCTGATCGAGGGCAAGGCGATCCAGCTCCACCCCCTCGTCTGCACGGCCTTCAACGCCGACTTCGACGGCGACCAGATGGCGGTGCATGTCCCGCTCTCCGTCGAGGCGCAGATCGAGGCCCGGGTGCTCATGCTCTCCTCGAACAACATCCTTTCGCCGGCCAACGGCAGCCCGATCATCGTGCCGAGCCAGGACATCGTGCTGGGCACCTACTACATGACCCGCTCCGTCTCCGGCAGCCGCGGGGAGGGACGCCTGTTCTCCTCGCCCGCCGAGGTGCGCTGCGCCTTCGACGCCGGCGAGGTGGACCTCCACAGCAAGATCCGCCTCCGGCTGCACGGCAAGCGCCACGACACGACCGTGGGCCGCGTGCTTCTCTGGGAGATCATTCCCCAGGTGGACATTCTCGAGCTGCGGCACCTGGCGCTGCCCGAGGCGGAGGCGGCCGAGGAGGCCGCGCGCCGGCTGGCCGCGGGGGAGGCCCTCGCCGCGCTGTGCCGGGAGCTCCAGCCGGAGGCCGCGGCGGGCGCCGAGGGCTACATCGGCCGGCTGAGCTTCAACGAGTTCAAGAGCATCTTCAATTGCACCGAGGCGGACGCCCACCGCGTCTTCGCCCTGCAGCCGGGCGAGGTGAGCCCGGTCCTGCAGGCGGACCGCGCCTTCCACCTCTTCGAGGTGATCTCCAAGGCGCCGGCCGTGCCCTTCGACATCGTCAACCAGGTGATGGACAAGAAGGCGCTCCGCCAGCTCGTCGACTACATCTACCGCAACCTCGGTCCCAAGGCGACGGTCATCCTCTCCGACCGGCTCAAGGACATCGGCTACGGCCACTCGACGCGCGGCGGGCTCTCCATCTGCATCGACGACATGATCATCCCGGCGGCCAAGGAGGCGATCCTCAAGCGGGCCGACGAGCAGGTCGCCGAGATCATCCGGCAATACAACGAGGGCCTGATCACCCAGGGCGAGAAGTACAACAAGGTCGTGGACATCTGGGCCAAGGCCACCGACGACGTCGCCAACGAGATGATGGAGGTGATGAAGATCGAGCCCCTGAAGGGGCCCGACGGGACCCCGCGGCTGGACGCCAAGGGCCGGCCCCTGATGGAGGAGAGCTTCAACCCGATCTACATGATGGCCGACTCCGGCGCCCGCGGCAGCAAAGACCAGATGCGCCAGCTCGCGGGCATGCGCGGCCTGATGGCGAAGCCCTCCGGGGAGATCATCGAGACGCCGATCAAGGCGAACTTCCGCGAGGGGCTCTCGGTGCTGCAGTACTTCATTTCGACCCACGGCGCGCGCAAGGGCCTGGCCGACACCGCGCTCAAGACCGCCAACTCCGGCTACCTCACGCGGCGGCTGGCCGACGTCGCCCAGGACTGCGTCGTCACCGAGGAGGACTGCGGGACGCTCTCCGGGATCGAGGTGGAGCCGCTCGTCGAAAGCGGCGAGATCATTCAGGTGCTCGGGGAGCGGATTCTCGGCCGCACGGCCCTCGAGGACATCGTCGACCCCTTCACCGAGGAGATCATCGCCCGCGCCGGCCAGGAAATCGACGAGGCGGTCGTCGAGCGGATCGAGCAGGCCGGCCTCACCTCGGTCAAGATCCGCTCCGTGCTCACCTGCCGCACGAAGGAGGGGGTCTGCTCGAAGTGCTACGGCCGGGACCTGGCGCACGGCCGGCCCGTGGAGATCGGCCAGGCGATCGGCATCCTCGCCGCCCAGTCGATCGGCGAGCCCGGCACCCAGCTGACGATGCGCACCTTCCACATCGGCGGCACGGCGAGCCGGCGCGTCGAGCAGGCGGACATCCGCGCCCGGGTGGAGGGGACGGTGAAGTTCGTGGACCTGCAGGTGGCCCGGAACTCGGAGGGCGCCTTCGTCGCCATGAACCGCCGCGGGGGCAAGATCGTCATCGTCAGCGAGACGGGCCGCGAGCTCGAGAGCTTCACGGTGATCTACGGGGCCCACCTCGCCGTGAAGGACGGCCAGAAGGTCAAGGTGGGCGACCCGCTGGCGACCTGGGATCCCTTCACCACGCCGATCATCAGCGAGGTCGAGGGAACCGTCAAGTTCGGGGACATCCTGCCCGGCCGGACGATGCAGGAAAAGGTCGACCCCGTCACGGGCAAGTCCAGCCGCATGATCATCGAGTCGAAGAGCGCCGAGGACCGGCCGCGCATCTCGATCAAGGACCGGGAGGGCAAGACGGCGAAGCTGCCCGGCGCCGCCGGCTTCGCCCGCTACATCCTGCCGATCAACGCCATCCTGCTGGTCGAGGACGGCGACCCGGTCAAGGCCGGCGACCTCGTCGCCAAGCTGCCGCGGGCGACCACGAAGACCAAGGACATCACCGGCGGTCTGCCCCGGGTGGCGGAACTCTTCGAGGTGCGCAAGCCCAAGGACGTCGCCGTGCTCAGCGAGATCGACGGGTACGTCTCGATCTCGAAGAGCACGAAGAAGGGCAAGCAGAAGGTGACGATCACGCCGGTCGACGTCGGCGAAAAGAAAGAATACCTCATCCCGCGGGGCAAACACATCAACGTCTACGAGGGCGACTACGTCCGCGCCGGCGAGCCGCTGATCGGCGGCTCCGCCGTCCCCCAGGACATCCTCAAGATCAAGGGCGAGGTCGCGCTCGCCAAGTACCTCGTCGACGAGGTCCAGGAGGTCTACCGCCTCCAGGGCGTGCGCATCCACGACAAGCACATCGAGGTCATCGTGCGCCAGATGATGCGCCGCGTGAAGGTGGTCGACGTGGGCGACACCGACTTCGTCCCCGAGGAGCAGGTCGACAAGCTGCGCTTCGAGGAAGCCAACCAGGCGGTCATCGCCCGCGGCGGCAAACCCGCCGTCGGCGAGCCCCTGATCCTGGGCATCACCAAGGCCTCGCTCAGCACCGAAAGCTGGGTTTCCGCGGCCTCGTTCCAGGAAACCACGAAGGTGCTGACCGACGCGAGCATCCAGGGGGCGGTCGACCGCCTGAAGGGGTTGAAAGAGAACGTCATCATGGGCCGGCTGATTCCCGCCGGGACGGGGATGCGCCAGTTCGAGGATCTCGAAATCGAGGTCACCGCCTGACGCGGGTCGGCGGAGGGTGTCGAGAAAGTTCTTGACAAAATCCGATCAATTCTATACATATCGCCATTTTGCAAAATCGGCCTTCGAAACATCGCGAGGAACGCATGCCGACGATCAACCAGCTGGTGCGCAAGGCGCGCAAGAGCGTCCAGAAGAAGCGGAAAACCCCGGCTCTGAAGGGGGCGCCGCAGAAGCGGGGCGTCTGCACGCGGGTTTACACGACCACCCCCAAGAAGCCCAACTCGGCGCTGCGCAAGGTCGCCCGGGTGCGGCTGACCACGGGGGTCGAGGTCACGGCCTACATCCCCGGGGTGGGGCACAACCTCCAGGAGCACTCGGTCGTGCTCGTGCGCGGGGGACGGGTCAAGGACCTCCCCGGCGTGCGCTACCACATCGTGCGGGGGACCCTCGACACCCTGGGGGTGGAGGACCGTCGCCAGGGCCGATCCAAGTACGGGGCCAAGAAACCCAAGTGAGCCGGGCTTCGGGGCCGCCTCCCCGCCAGCCCGCGGCGTAGAAGGGAAACGGAGTCGCCATGCCACGCAGACGAGAGGTCACCGAGCGCGTCGTCCGGCCGGACCCGAAGTACGGCAGCCGCCTGGTGGCCAAGTTCATCAACAGCCTGATGCGGGACGGCAAGCGCAGTGTCGCCGAGCGGATCCTCTACGAGTCCTTCGGCATTCTGAGCGAGAAGGTGAAGGACCCCCCGCTCAAGATCTTCGAGCAGGCGCTCGACAACGTGCGGCCGATGGTCGAGGTCCGCTCCCGGCGCGTGGGGGGGTCGACCTATCAGGTGCCGACGGAGGTCCGCCCCTCGCGGCGCACGGCGCTCGGCATCCGCTGGCTGATCACCTACGCCCGGCAGCGCACGGAGAAAGGGATGGCCCGCAAGCTGGCGGCCGAGCTGCTGGATGCGGCGAACAACCGCGGCGCGGCCGTGAAGAAGCGCGAAGACACGCACAAGATGGCGGAGGCGAACAAGGCGTTCGCGCATTTTCGCTGGTAACCGGCGACCCCGGCCTGCGGAGTCGCCGCCGGCACGACAGCGTCTCATCGCGGAGGGCATAAGGGCAGCTATGCCCTCCGCATGTTCAGGCGGAGGAGAGAGCGATGGCGAAGCAGAAGTTTGAGCGCAAGAAGCCGCATGTGAATGTGGGGACGATTGGGCACATTGATCATGGCAAGACGACGTTGACGGCGGCGATAACGAAGCAGTTGAGTTTACGGGGTTTGGCGAATTTTGTGCCGTTTGATCAGATTGACAAGGCGCCGGAGGAGAAGGAGCGGGGGATCACGATTGCGACGGCGCATGTGGAGTATGAGACGGAGAAGCGGCACTATGCGCATGTGGATTGTCCTGGGCATGCGGACTATATCAAGAACATGATTACGGGTGCGGCGCAGATGGACGGGGCGATTTTGGTGGTGGGTGCGGATGATGGTCCGATGCCGCAGACGCGGGAGCACATTTTGTTGGCGCGGCAGGTGGGGGTGCCGTACATTGTGGTATTTTTGAACAAGTGTGACATGGTGGACGATCCGGAGTTGATTGAGTTGGTGGAGTTGGAGTTGCGGGAGTTGTTGTCGAAGTATGAGTTTCCTGGGGATGAGATTCCGATCATTCGGGGCAGTGCGTTGAAGGCGTTGGAGGCGGACGATCCGAGCAGTGAGGCGGCGAAGTGTATTTTTGAGTTGATGGATGCGGTGGACAGTTACATTCCGGAGCCGAAGCGGGAGGTGGACAAGCCGTTTTTGATGCCGATTGAGGATGTGTTTAGCATTTCGGGGCGAGGGACGGTGGTGACGGGGCGAGTGGAGCGTGGGGTGATCAAGGTGGGGGAGGAAGTGGAGATAGTGGGGATTCGTCCGACGCAGAAGACGGTGTGTACGGGAGTGGAGATGTTTCGGAAGTTGTTGGACGAGGGGCGAGCGGGGGACAACATTGGGATTTTGTTGCGTGGGACGAAGCGGGACGAGGTGGAGCGGGGGCAGGTGGTGGCCAAGCCGGGGACGATCACGCCGCACACGAAGTTTAAGGCGGAGGTGTACATTTTGAGCAAGGAGGAGGGGGGTCGTCACACGCCGTTTTTTAGTGGGTATCGGCCGCAGTTTTATTTTCGGACGACGGATGTGACGGGGGTGTTGAGTTTGCCGGAGGGGGTGGAGATGGTGATGCCGGGGGACAACGTGTCGATTACGGCGGAGCTGATCACCCCGATTGCGATGGAGAAGGAGCTGCGGTTTGCGATCCGCGAGGGCGGCCGCACCGTCGGCGCCGGCGTCGTCTCCGAAATCCTGGCCTGAAGGCGGGCGGTTCTCATGATGATGAACACGAAAATCCGGATCCGGCTCAAGGCCTACGACCACAAGCTGCTCGACCAGTCGGCGGCCGACATCGTGGACACGGCCGTCAAGACGGGCGCCAAGGTGGTCGGGCCCATTCCGCTGCCCACGCGCATCAGCAAGTATACGGTGCTGCGGTCGCCGCACGTGGACAAGAAATCGCGCGAGCAATTCGAGATGCGCATCCACAAGCGGCTGCTCGACATCCTGGAGCCCACGCAGCAGACCGTGGATGCGCTGATGAAGCTGGACCTTTCGCCGGGGGTCGACGTGGAGATCAAGCTCTGATCCGGCGCTTCCCGCGCACGGCGCGGGAGGGGCCGGGGCGGCGCGGCGGTCGGACGCCGAAGGACGAATGGCGATGACGTGCAAGGGATTGATGGGGAAAAAGCTCGGGATGACCCGCCTTTTCGCGCAGGACGGGCGGGTGACGCCGGTCACCGTCGTGCAGGCCGGCCCCTGCGTCGTGACCCAGATCAAGCGCAAGGAGACCGACGGGTACGACGCGCTGCAGCTCGGCTTCGAGGAAGTCAAGCCGCAACGCGTGAACCGTCCGCTGCAGGGGCACTTTCGCAAGTCCGGCGGGACGGGGTTCCGTCACCTCCAGGAGTTCGCCGTCGAGGACCCGGGCGCCTTCCAGGTCGGCCAGCGCCTGACCGTGGACGCCGTCTTCGCGGTGGGCGAGCGGGTGGACGTGAGCGGCCGGACCAAGGGGCGCGGCTTCTCCGGCGTGATCAAGAAGGAGGGGTTCAGCGGCGGGCGGACGACCCACGGGAGCAAATGCCACCGCATCCCCGGATCGATCGGCTCGAGCGCCTGGCCCTCGCGCGTGATCAAGGGCAAGGGGCTGCCGGGGCATTTCGGGTTCGAGCGCCAGACGGTGCAGAACCTCGAGATCGTCGACATCCGGCCCGAGGAGAACCTCATCCTGCTGCGGGGCGCGATTCCGGGCCCGACCTCGGGGTTGATCGCCATCCGCAAACCGAAGATCGTCCGGAAACGGTGACCGGAAAGGCTCCCGGATCCAAGGGGGAGGGGAAGATGCCAGGGGTGGACGTTCACGACATGGCCGGCAAACCGGTCGCCCGGATCGAGTTGGCGGACGCGGTGTTCAACGTGCCGGTCAAGCCGCATGTGCTGCACGACGTGGTGACCCTGCAGCTCGCCAACCGGCGCTCGGCGAACCCGCGGGTGAAACACCGCGGGGAGGTGGCCGGCAGCACGCGCAAGCTCTACCGGCAGAAGGGCACAGGGCGCGCCCGCCGCGGCGACATCAAGTGCCCGCTGTTGCGCGGCGGCGGCGTCGTCTTCGGTCCCGACGGCCGGCGTTACACCCGGCAGCTTCCCAAGCAGGTGCGCCGCGCGGCCTTGAAAATGGCGCTCACCTCCAAGCTGCAGGAGAACGCGCTGGTCGTGCTCGAGCGCTTCGAGCTTCCGGAGCCCAAGACGCGCGCGTTCGTTTCGGCCCTGAAGGCCCTCAAGCTGAAAAACGTCCTCATCGTGACCGAGGGGCCGAACGAGGGCCTGGAGCGTTCGGCACGCAACGTGCCCGGCGTCAAGGTGCTGCCCATCGCGGGACTCAACGTCTACGACGTGTTGCGCTACGACACCCTGGTGCTCCTGCAACCGGTCGTCGCCGCGATCGAGGGGAGGCTGAACGCATGAGGTATGCCGACATCATCATCCGGCCGCTGCTCACGGAGAAGACCAACCGGCAAAAGGAGCTCTACCACCAGGTCTCCTTCGAGGTCGCCCGCGACGCCAACCGCATCGAGATTCGACGCGCCGTCGAGGAGGCCTTCCGCGTGCGCGTCGCCGCCGTGCGCACCCAGCAGGTCCGCGGCAAGGCGACCCGCCGGGGCCGGATCCAGGGCAAGCGCCGCGACTGGAAAAAGGCGATCGTGCGCCTGATGCCGGGCGAGCGGATCGACATCTTCGAGGGGGCGTGAACAGGAGCCGACCATGGGACTGAAAAAGGTCAAACCCACTTCCCCCGGCCGCCGCTTCCAGACCTACGACGACGGCTCGGAGATCACGCGCACCGAACCGGAGAAGAGCCTGCTCGAGCCGCTGCGCAAGAGCGGGGGGAGGAACGTCTACGGGCGCCTGACCGCCCGCTCCCGCGGGGGAGGGCACAAGCGCCATTACCGCCGCATCGACTTCAAGCGCGATAAGGACGGCGTCCCGGCCCGGGTGGTCGGCATCGAGTACGACCCCAACCGCTCGGCGCGCATCGCGCTGCTGCAATACGCCGACGGGGAGAAGCGCTACATCCTCGCCCCGGTGGGTCTGAAGCCCGAGGACCGGATCGTCTCCGGGCCCGAGGCGGACATCCGGCCCGGCAACTGCCTGCCGTTGCGCCACATCCCGCTGGGGACCTCGGTGCACAACATCGAGCTCCGCGTCGGCCGCGGCGGGCAACTTGCACGGAGCGCGGGGAGCTACGCCCAGCTGATGGCCAAGGAGGGCGACTACGCGCTCCTCAAGATGCCCTCGAACGAGGTGCGCAAGGTGCTGCTCGACTGCCGGGCCACGGTGGGCCAGGTCGGGAACCTGCAGCACGAGAACCTCTCGCTCGGCAAGGCGGGCCGCGCCCGCTGGAAGGGACGTCGCCCGCACACGCGGGGGGTGGCGATGAACCCGATCGACCATCCGATGGGCGGCGGCGAGGGCAAGTCCTCGGGCGGGCGGCACCCCTGCACGCCGTGGGGCAAGCCGACCAAGGGGCACAAGACGCGCAAGCGCAAGCCGAGCGATCGGCTGATCGTCAAGAAGCGGAGATCCTAGGCCGGACCGCGGGGCGCAGGCGCCGCCGGCGCCTCGCGAGGATCGGCGGCAGAGAGGACGGCCGATGTCCAGATCGTTGAAAAAGGGGCCTTTCGTCGACGCCAGCCTGCTCAAGAAGGTGCAGCAGGCCCAGGAGACGCGCAGCGGCAAGGTGATCAAGACCTGGTCGCGGCGCTCGACGATCGTGCCGGAGATGGTGGGGTTGACGCTCGCCGTGCACAACGGCCGCAAGTTCATCCCCGTGTTCATCTCGGAGAACATGGTGGGGCACAAACTGGGGGAATTCGCACCGACCCGGACCTTCCACGGCCATTCGGGCGACCGGAAGTCCAAGGCGGCCTGATGCGGGGCCGGGCGAACCCGAAAGCGGAAGGATGAGGGCAGCGATGGAGGCGAAAGCGCAGGCCCGCTACATGCGGATTTCTCCCTTGAAGGTGAGGAAGGTGTCGGCCGCCGTCCAGGGCAAGCCGGTCGAGGCGGCGCTGAGCGCCCTGAAGTTCATGCCGCAGAAGGCGGCCAAGCGGCTCGAGAAACTCATCCGCTCGGCCGTGGCCAACGCCGACCAGAAGCCGGGGATCGACGTCGACCGCCTCGTGGTGCGCGTGATCCGGGCCGACGACGGGCCGATGCTCAAGCGCTGGGGAACCAAGGCGCGCGGCCGCGGCACCCGGATCCTGAAACCGACCTGTCATGTGACCGTGGTCCTGGCGGAACCGCCGGCGGCCGAGTGAGGAGGGGGAAGCGTGGGCCAGAAAGTCAACCCGATCGGTTTGCGACTGGGCATCGTCAAGACCTGGGAGTCCCGCTGGTTCGGGGGCCGCAACTACGCGAAGTACATTCTGGAGGACCACCGGCTGCGCCAGTTCATCAAGAAGAAGCTCTACCACGCCGGGGTCTCGCGGATCGAGATCGAGCGCTCCGCCCGGCGAATCCGGCTGCGGATCTTCACCGCCCGGCCCGGCATCGTGATCGGCAAGAAAGGCGCGGAGATCGCGGTGCTCAAGAAGGAGCTCGAGAAGCTCACCGCCCACGAGGTGCTGATCGACATCCAGGAGATCCGCAAGCCCGAGGTCGAGGCGCAGCTCGTGGCCGAGAACGTGGCCATGCAGCTCGAGCGGCGGGTCGCCTTCCGCCGCGCGATGAAGCGGGCCGTGCAGTCGGCGATGCGCTTCGGGGCCCTCGGCATCAAGGTCATCTGCTCGGGCCGGTTGGGGGGGGCGGAAATCGCGCGCACCGAGTGGTACCGGGAAGGCCGCGTGCCGCTTCACACGCTGCGGGCCGACATCGATTACGGTCAGGCCGAGGCGAAAACCACCTACGGCGTGGTCGGCGTCAAGGTGACGATCTTCAAGGGCGAGGTCCTGCGCAAGGACCAGGCGACCGCGGAAGCCGCCGCCTGAGAAGCGGGGGAAACGACCGATGCTCAGTCCCAAGAAGGTAAAGTACCGCAAGCAGCAGAAGGGCCGGGTGCGGGGGATCGCCCGCCGCGGCGCCACGCTGCATTTCGGCGAATACGGCCTGCAGGCCGTGGGGTCGGGCTGGATCAACGCCCGGGAGATCGAGGCGGCGCGGGTCGCGATGACGCGTCACGTCAAGCGCGGCGGCCGGATCTGGATCCGGATCTTCCCGGACAAGCCCTACACGAAAAAGCCCGCCGAGACGCGCATGGGCAAGGGCAAGGGCGCCCCCGAGGGCTGGGTGGCCGTGGTGCGGCCGGGGCGCATCCTCTATGAGATCCAGGGGGTGCCGCGCGAGCTCGCCCGCGAGGCCTTGCGCCTGGCGGCCCACAAGCTCTCCGTGCGGACGAAGTTCGTGGAAAGGAGCGAGGCGCGATGAAGGCGCGGGAAATCCGCGAGATGACGGCCGAGGACATGCGGCGCAAGCTCGAGGAGATGAAGCAGGAGCTCTTCAACCTGCGTTTCCAGCACGCGGTCGGCCAGCTGGAGAACAAGGCGCGGCTGAAGCAGACCCGCCGCGACATCGCCCGGTTGAAGACCGTCTTGAACGAAACGACCCGAAACCCGCAGGCGGCAAAGGCGTAAACGGCAGGCCATGAAAACACGAGGAACGAAACGGCAGGTGGTGGGCGTGGTGGTCAGCAACCGGATGGACAAGACCGTCATCGTCTCGGTCGAACGGCTGGTCAAGCACCCGACCTATCACAAGTACATCCGCAGGCGGGCCAAGTTCGCCGCGCACGACGAGAACAACGCCTGCAACATCGGCGATCGCGTGCAGATCACCGAGTCCCGGCCGCTCAGCCGCACCAAGCGCTGGCGCGTGAGCCGGATCCTCGAGAAGGCGGCCTGAGGCGAAAGGACGGCGGCAATGATCCAGGTGGAGACACGGCTGAAGGCGGCCGACAATTCCGGGGCGAAGGTGCTCTATTGCATCAAGGTGCTGGGCGGCTCCCGGCGGCGATACGCCACGGTGGGGGACGTGATCGTCGTCTCGGTCAAGGAGGCGATCCCCAACGCCAAGGTGAAAAAGGGCGACGTGCACAAGGCCGTCGTGGTGCGGACCACGAAGGAAGTGCGGCGGCCGGACGGCTCTTACATCCGCTTCGACGAGAATTCGGCGGTGTTGATCAACCAGGCCAAGGAGCCGATCGGAACGCGCATCTTCGGGCCGGTGGCGCGCGAGCTGCGGGCCAAACGGTTCATGAAGATCATCTCCCTTGCGCCGGAGGTCCTCTAGCGGCGGGCCCCGGGGGCCCGCGCGGTCGGCCGGGGGGGGAGAGAGCCGGGGGAAACGGCAGATGAAATTCGACAAGGTCGCCATCCGCAAGGATGACAAGGTGAAGGTCCTGACCGGCAAAGACCGGGGGAAGATCGGGAAGGTGCTCCAGGTGCTGCGCAAGAAGGAGCGCCTGCTCGTGGAGAAGGTCAACCTCGTCAAGCGGCACACCCGCCCGAGCGCCAAGAACCGCCAGGGCGGGGTCATCGAGACCGAGGCGCCGATCCACTGGTCCAACGTTCAGCTGATCTGCAACAAATGCATGGCGGCCACCCGGGTGCGGTTCCGCACGCTCGAGGACGGCAAGCGGCAGCGGATCTGCGCCAAGTGCGGCGAGGCGGTCGAATCCTGACGAGGCGGGGGAAACCAGCGATGTCTGCGCTCAAAGAGCGGTACGAGAAGGAAGTCGTGCCCCGGCTGATCGAGACCTTCGGCTACAAGAACCGGATGCAGGTCCCCCGGCTCGTGAAGGTCGTCCTCAACATGGGGCTGGGCGAGGCGATCCAGAACATCAAGATTCTGGAGAGCGCCGTCGAGGAGCTCAAGGCCATCGCCGGGCAGCAGCCGGTGATCACGAAGGCCAAGAAGTCGATCGCGGCCTTCAAGCTGCGCGAGAACATGCCGATCGGCTGCATGGTCACGCTGCGCCGGGAACGGATGTTCGATTTCCTCCAGAAATTGATCAACGTGGCCCTTCCGCGCGTGCGTGATTTCCGCGGGGTGTCGCCGAAGGCCTTCGACGGCCGGGGCAATTACGCCCTGGGGATCCGGGAGCACATCATCTTCCCCGAGATCGATTACGACAAGATCGACAAGATCAAGGGGATGAACGTCTGCATCGTCACCAGCGCACGCACCGACGAGGAAGGCCGCGAGCTGCTGCGGTTGCTGGGGATGCCGTTCCGGAATTGATGCGCCGCCTCGCCCGCCCGCGGCGGGACCGGGAGGCGAAGGAGGACCCGTTGGCAAAGAAGTCGATGCGGTTGAAAGCGTTGCGAACCCCGAAGTTCAAGGTGCGGGCCCACAACCGCTGCCCGATCTGCGGGCGGCCGCGGGGGTTTCTGAGGCGTTTCGGCCTCTGCCGCATCTGTTTCCGGACGCTTGCCTCGTGGGGCAAGCTGCCGGGCGTCACCAAGTCGAGCTGGTGACCCCATGCGCCCGGCGGGCCCCGCGGGGCCGGCCGGGTTTCGCCGAGGACCACAGGAGGACTGGAATGGCCGTGACCGATCCCGTCGCCGACATGCTCACCCGCATCCGCAACGCCGCCAAGGCGCGCTTCGTGAGCGTCGACGTCCCGGGTTCCCGACTGAAGGTGGAGATGGCCCGGATCTTGAAGGAAGAGGGGTTCATCAAGAACTACAAGTTTCTCAAGGACGGCAAGCAGGGCATCCTGCGGGTCTACCTGAAGTACGGGCCCGGCCAGGTCCCGGCCGTCCAGCGCCTGGAGCGGATCAGCAAGCCCGGGCGGCGGGTGTACGTCAAGGGCAGCGAAATCCGCCCCGTCATGAACGGGTTGGGGATCTCCATCCTATCGACGTCCCGCGGCGTCATGAGCGACCGCCAGGCGCGGAAGGAAAATCTCGGCGGCGAATGGCTCTGCGTGGTGTGCTGAGAGGCGCCGCGAGCCGCGCGACCGGCCAGGGGGGACACCGAGCATGTCACGGGTAGGAAAGAAACCGATTCCCATACCGGAAAACACCCAGGTCACCGTCGACGACGGACGCCTGACGGTGCGGGGGCGCAACGGCCAGCTTGTCCGCGAGATCCACCCGGCGATGCGGCTCGAGATCGACGGCGGGCAGGTGCGGGTCCAGATCGGCCAGGAGCTCAAGAACGCCCGCGCGCTCCAGGGGCTGACCCGCAGCCTCGTGGCGAACATGATCACGGGGGTTTCCCGGGGATTCGAGCGGGTGCTGGAGATCAACGGCATCGGCTACCGCGCCGAGCTGAAGGGGAACACCCTGGTCTTCCAGCTCGGCTACTCGACGCCGAAGGAGTTCGAGCTGCCGGAGGGCATCCGGGCGACGGTGGAGAAGAACACCGTCATCCGGCTTTCGGGCATCGACAAGGAGGCGCTTGGCCGCACGGCGGCGGCCATCCGCCGCCTGCGCCCGCCGGAACCCTACAAGGGCAAGGGGATCAAGTACGCCGAAGAGCGCATCCAGCGCAAAGCCGGGAAGACCGGCACCAAATAACCGTTATCTCCCAGAGGAGCCGGCGACGTCATGGCTGTGAATGAAAAAACCGACATGCGGCTGAGGCGCAAGCGGCGCATCCGCAAGCGCGTTCTGGGGACACCCGAGCGGCCGCGGCTCTCCGTGTTCCGGAGCGCCCGCCATATCTACGCCCAGATCATCGACGACCGCAGCGCCTGCACGCTGGCGGCGGCGAGCAGCCTCGAGAAGGCGGTGGCCGAAGCCGCGGCGGGGCGCAAGAAGACCGACAAGGCCGTGCTGGTCGGACAGCTCGTCGCCCAGCGCGCCCGCGCCCGCGGCATCGAAAAGGTCGTGTTCGACCGCAACGGATTTCTCTACCACGGACGGGTGAAGGCCGTGTCCGACGGTGCCCGCGAGGCCGGGCTGCAGTTCTGATCCCGCGCGCGCCCGTTGCGGCGGAGCCGAAGGAGGAAATGCCTTGTTCAAGCAGGACAGCGAGCAGCAGTGGATCGACAAGGTCGTGAGCATCAACCGGGTCGCCAAGGTGGTCAAGGGCGGACGCCGGTTCGGCTTCAGCGCGATCGTGGTCGTCGGAGACGGCAACGGATCGGTCGGCTACGGCCTGGGCAAGGCGAGCGAGGTCCCCGAAGCCATCCGCAAGGGGGTCGAGCAGGCGAAGAAAAACCTGGCGCGGATCCCCCTCAAGGAAGGGACGATCCCCTGCGAGGTGATCGGGCGCTACGGCGCCGGATGCGTGCTGTTGAAGCCGGCGAGTCCCGGCACCGGGCTGATCGCCGGCGGGGCGGTGCGCGCCGTGCTCGAGGCCGCCGGCGTGCAGAACATCCTGACCAAGTGCCTGGGATCGCACAACCCGCACAACCTCGTTCGGGCCACCTTCGACGGGCTGACACGGCTGGAGAGCCCCGAGCAGGTCGCCGAGCGGCGCGGGGTGGCCGTCGAGCAACTGGCCTGAGGCCGAAGGCCTCGGCGTTCATCGAGGAGCCCATGGCGAAGACGTTGCACATCACGCTGGTGAAAAGCATGATCGGAAGGCCGGAAAAGCACCGCCGGGTGCTGCGGGCGCTCGGTCTGCGGCGGATGCATCAGACCGTCGAGCAGCCGGACCAACCCTCGGTGCGGGGGATGATCCACGCCGTGCGCCACCTGGTGCGGACCGAGGAGAAGGGCGCATGAAACTGCACGAACTCAAGCCGGCCCCCGGCTCCCGCCGCAAGGAAAAACGCGTCGGCCGCGGCGTGGCCTCGGGGTGGGGCAAGACCGCGGGCCGCGGCAACAAGGGGCACAAGGCGCGCTCCGGGGGTCAGACCCACCCCGGCTTCGAGGGCGGCCAGATGCCGCTGCAGCGGCGGCTGCCCAAGCGGGGATTCACGAACCTCTTCCGCAAGCAGTGGGCGGTGGTCAACCTGCGCGACCTCGCGGGCTTCGAGCCGGGGGCGACGGTGGATGAGCCGGCGCTCCTCCGCGCCGGTCTGCTGCGGGGGGCCTGGGACGGGGTCAAGCTGCTCGGCGAGGGAGAGGCCCCGCCTGCGCTGACGGTGCGGTTGGACAAGGTGAGCCGCGGCGCCCGGGCCAAGATCGAGGCCGCCGGCGGGCGGGTCGAGGAAGCGACATGATCGGCGGCGGTCTGGCCAACATTTTCCGCATCCCCGAGCTCAAGCGGCGGGTGCTCTTCACGCTTGCCCTGCTGATCGTCTACCGCGTGGGCGTTCAGGTGCCGGTGCCGGGGATCGACAGCGCGGCGCTGGCGTCGATCTTCGCCACCGCCCGCGGCACCTTGCTCGGGCTGGTGGACATGTTCTCCGGCGGGGCGCTCGAGCGGCTGTCGGTGTTCGCGCTGGGCATCATGCCCTACATCAGCGCCTCGATCATCCTGCAGCTGCTGACCGTGGTCATCCCCCACCTCGAGCAACTGAAGAAGGAAGGCGAGGCCGGGCGCAAGAAGATTACCCAGTACACGCGCTACGGCACGGTGGTCTTGAGCTTCATCCAAGGCTTCGGCATCGCGGTGGGCCTGGAGACGATGACCGCCCCCGGCGGGGCCGCCGTCGTGATGTACCCGGGCTGGGGGTTCCGGTTGCTCACGGTCATCACGCTGACCGCCGGGACGGCGTTCATCATGTGGCTGGGGGAGCAGATCACCGAACGGGGCATCGGCAACGGCATCTCGCTCATCATTTTCACCGGGATCGTCTGCCGCCTGCCGGTCGCCATCGGCCAGACCTTCACCCTGATGTCCACCGGCGAGATCGGCATTTTCCTGGTGCTCTTCCTGCTGGCCTTGATGGTCGCGGTGGTCGGGGTGATCATTTTCGTCGAGCAGGCCCAGCGGCGCATCCCGGTGCAGTACGCCAAGCGGATCATCGGGCGCCGCCTCTACGGCGGCCAGAGCACCCACCTGCCGCTCAAGATCAACAGCGCGGGGGTCATCCCGCCGATTTTCGCCTCCTCGATCATCATGTTCCCGGCGACGATCGCGAGCTTCATCAAGGTGCCGTGGATGCAGGGCATCGCCGACCTCCTGCGGCCGGGGCAGGCGCTCTACGAGCTGCTCTATGTCGGGTTCATCTTCTTTTTCTGCTATTTCTACACGGCGGTCACCTTCAACCCCTCCGATGTCGCCGACAACATGAAAAAGGCCGGCGGGTTCATCCCCGGCATCCGGCCCGGGCGGAGCACCTCGGAGTACATCGACCGCGTGCTGTCGCGCATCACCCTCGGGGGGGCCGTCTACGTCTCGGCGATCTGCGTGCTGCCCTCGATTTTGATCACGCAGTTCCATGCGCCGTTCTACTTCGGGGGGACGGCCCTGCTCATCGTGGTGGGGGTGGCGATCGACACCGTGGCGCAGATCGAAAGCCACATGCTCGCCCGTCACTACGAGGGGTTCCTGAAGGGCGGCGCCGGCCGGATCAAGGGGCGGATGTAAGCGGCGCCGGGGAGCCGGGGCGCGAAGCGGGGGGCTATGCCGAAAGAAGAGGCGATTCGGGTCGAAGGCGTGGTGCTGGAGACGCTTCCCAACGCCATGTTCCGCGTGGAGCTGCCCAACAAGCACCGGGTGCTGGCGCACATTTCCGGAAAGATGCGCATGCATTTCATCAAGATTTTGCCCGGCGACAAGGTGACGCTCGAGCTGTCCCCCTACGACCTCACCCGGGGCCGCATCGTCTACCGGTCCAAGTGACGCCGCCGGCGGCGGGCAGAGAGGAGAAGGGGTTTCCATGAAAGTCAGGGCATCGACGAAAAAGATTTGTCCCAAATGCAAGATCGTCCGGCGCAAGGGGGTCGTGCGCGTGATCTGCGAGAACAAACGCCACAAACAGAGACAAGGATAAGGAGGGCCCGAGCCTTGGCACGCATTGCAGGCGTCGACCTGCCCCGGAACAAGCGGATCGAGATCGGGCTGACCTACATTTACGGGGTCGGCCGGTCCACGTCGCGGAAGATCCTCGCCAAGCTGGACATCGATCCGAACATCAAGACCGACGAGCTGACCGAGTCGCAGATCAACAGCATCCGCAAGATCCTCGACAGCGAGGTCAAGGTCGAGGGCGAGCTGCGCTCGGAGGTCTCCATGAACATCAAGCGCCTCATGGACCTGGGATGCTACCGCGGGCTGCGGCACCGCAAGTCGCTGCCGGTTCGCGGTCAGCGCACCCACACCAACGCCCGCACCCGCAAGGGGCCGCGGCGCGGGACGATCAAGAAGAAAGTCGTCACCAAGAAATAAGCCGCCGCCCGCCCGCGGGCGAACGTGGGGAGCAAGGAACCGATGGCCACGAAAACGACCCAGAGCAAGAAGAAAGTCAAGCGCAGCGTCTCCAGCGGTGTTGTGCACATCCAGTCCACCTTCAACAACACGATCGTGACCGTGACGGACACGATGGGCAACACCGTCGCCTGGTCGAGCGCGGGGGTTCTGGGCTTCAAGGGATCCCGCAAGAGCACGCCGTTCGCCGCGCAGGTGGCCACGGAGGACGCGGTCCGCAAGGCCATGGAGGCGGGCATGAAAAACGTCGAGGTCTTCATCAAGGGGCCCGGCCCCGGGCGCGAATCCGCCTTGCGGGCGCTTCAGAACACCGGAATCCACGTGACGTCCATCCGCGACGTCACCCCCGTGCCGCACAACGGCTGCCGGCCGCCCAAGCGCCGGAGGGTGTAACCCGGCCCGCCGGGTGCCGGCGGAGGGGCCGGCCGGGCAACGATTCGATTTCGCGAGAGGGAGGACGCTTTGGCCATTCACAGGGGATCGGATTGCCGGATTTGCCGGCGCGAGAACATGAAGCTCTTCTTGAAGGGCGACCGCTGCTATTCCGACAAGTGCGCCTTCGACCGCCGCTCCTACCCGCCCGGCGAGCACGGCGAGCGGCGCGGTCGCAAGAGCTCCGACTACGGCATCCAGCTGCGCGAGAAGCAGAAGATCAAGCGGATCTACGGCCTGTCGGAAAAGCAGTTCCACCTCTTCTTCGAGCGGGCCGAGCGGCAGAAGGGCATCACCGGCACCAACCTGCTGATCGCGCTCGAGCGACGGCTGGACAACGTCGTCTACCGCCTGGGCTTCGCCAACTCCCGCGGCCAGGCCCGCCAGCTCGTCCAGCACCGCCATTTCCTGGTCAACGGCCGCCGCGTGAACATTCCCTCGTTCCAGGTGAACGTCGGCGACACGATCGAGGTTCGGGAAGGCAGCCGCAACGTCCCGGTGATCCAGGAGGCGCTGGACGCCGTGGTCCGACGGGGGGTGCCGCAGTGGTTGGACCTGGAAAAGGACCGCCTCCGCGGGGTGGTGAAGAGCCTGCCGGTCCGAGAGGACCTGACGATGCCCATGCAGGAGCAGCTCGTCGTCGAGCTCTACTCGAAGTAGCCGACCCCCGGCGGCGGGCCGATCGGGGCCCGCGAAAGGCCACGACCCGAGGCAACGAGGAGAAGCCACCATGCCTTCTGATGCACTGTTTCACATCAACTGGCAGCAGATGATCCGGCCGGAGAAGATCGAGGTCACGAGCAACCCGACCTACGGCAAATTCGTCTGCGAACCGCTCGAGCGGGGGTTCGGCATCACGCTCGGCAACGCGCTGCGACGGGTCATCCTCTCCTCCCTCTACGGCGCCGCGATCACCTCGGTGCGCATCGACGGCGTGATGCACGAGTTCAGCGCGATCCCGGGGGTGCTCGAGGACGTCTCCGAGATCCTGCTCAACCTCAAGGAGATCCGCTTCAAGGTGGAGGACGCCAAGCCCAAGGTGCTGCGGATCGATGCGTCGGGCCCCTGCGAGGTGAGCGCGGCCGACATCGTCTGCGAGGACGGCCGGTGCACGGTGCTCAACCCCAAGCAGCACATCGCGACCCTCTCGGAAAAGGGGGCGCTCAAGATGACGATGACGGTCAAGGTGGGCAAGGGTTACGCGCTGGCCGAGGCGAACAAGGAGGAGGACGCCCCGCTCGGCACCATCCCCATCGACGCCGTGTTCTCTCCGATCCAGCGGGTCAACTACGTCGTCGGCAACGCCCGGGTCGGGCAGCGGACGGACTACGACAAGCTCACGATGGAGGTCTGGACCGACGGCAGCCTCGCCCCGGAGGACGCCGTCGCCTACGCGGCGAAGATCCTCAAGGAGCAGATGAACATCTTCATCAACTTCGACGAGGGGCGCGAACCCGACTCCCGCAAGACGATCGACCTGGGGGAGCAGCCGAGCTTCAACGAGAACCTCCTGCGCAGCGTCGACGAGCTCGAGCTGTCGGTCCGCAGCGCCAACTGCCTCAAGAACGCCAACATCCACAAGATCTGGCAGCTCGTGAGCAAGACCGAGTCGGAGATGCTCAAGACCAAGAACTTCGGCCGCAAGTCCCTGAACGAGATCAAGGAGGTTCTGGCGGAAATGGGCCTCTCGCTCGGGATGAAGCTGGAGGGCTTCACGCCGCCGCCGGAGGACAGCGAGGAAGGAGAGTAAGGCGGTCCCATGAGACATCGCAAAGCCGGACTCAAGCTGGGGCGCAACAGCGGTCACCGCAACGCCCTGTTTCGGAACCTGGTGACCTCGCTCTTCAAGCACGACCGGATTCGGACCACGGACGTCAAGGCCAAGGAGCTGCGGCGCTGGGCGGACCGCATGGTCACCCTGGCCAAGCGCGGCGACCTGCACGCCCGGCGCCAGGCGCTGGCGGTCATCCGCGAGCCCGCGGTGGTGCACCGCCTGTTTGCGAAAGCGGCCGAGCGCTTCGGCCGGGTGGCGGGGGGCTATACGCGGATCACGAAGCTCGGCTTTCGGCCCGGGGACGGCGCGCCGATCACCCTCGTGGAGTTGATCGGCGCCGAGGGCGAGAGAAAAGCCAAGAAACGCGGAAAGAAAAAATCCGCCGCCGGGCGCAAGGCGGAAGCCGCGCGCAAGCCGGAAGCCGCGCGCAAGCCGTCGCCGGCGAAAGCCGGGAAGAAACCCCGGTCCTCCGCCGCGGGGGAAGCCCCGGCGCAGGCGGCGCCTCCCGAGGGGGACCCAAAACCCGCCTCGTCCTGACGCCTTCGCGCAGGGCCGCTCTTCGCGGTCTCCCCGGAGCGCACCCTTCGCGCCCCGGCCCTCAGCGGTCGGGGCGCGTTTTTTTTCGGATGGCCTCGACGGCCTCGCGCGCCGCCGCTTCCACCTCCGGGCCGGCGGCGGCGGCGAAGGCCTCGAGCCGCGGCAACAGGGCGGCCGGGGCGATTTCCCCGAAGAGGTACAGGAGGTCGCCCTGGACCCGTTCCGGAAGGGAGGCAAGGCGCGGCTCCAGGGAGGCGAGCGCCTGGGCCGCGAGATCCGGCGCGCGCGCATGGATTTCCTCGAGGGTGACCATCGCCCCGAGCCGGACCGGCCACTCCTCCCGGCAGAGGAGATCCGCGAGCGCCGGAAAGAGGCGCTGCCGCTCGACCATCCAGGAGGCCACCCGCCGGGCCTCGCCTTCCTTCAGGAGGCGATCGAGCGAGGCGGCCGAGAGCTCCGCCGGGTCCCGGGCCGCGGCGACGCGCACGACCTCCCCCGGGTCGACCGCCCCCACCCAGCGCCACCGCTCCTCGAGGATCAGGGTAGGAACCGAGCGGATCCCGTGTTCGGAGGCGTATTCGGGGCGCTGTTCGGCGTCGATCACCCGGAGGCGGATCCAGGGGGAAGCGGCCGCCGCCGGAACCAGGCTGCGCAGGACCTGCGGGCAGAAGCCGCAGCCGGGGGCGACGACGAGGGTGAGCTCGGCGGGGCGATCGAGCGCCGCAAGCTCCCGCGCGAGTCGCTCGCCGGCCGGGGGGAGGGCCCCTTGCAGAAGTTCAAGGAAAAGGGGCAGCTCGCGGCCGCGGGGTGGATCGAGAAAATGCACGCGCTCGAGCGGCACGAGCCCGGAGCCGGACCCCGCCGCCGCGGGCCGCCGCCGGAGCTGCAAGCCGGGCAGAAGCGGGGCAAGCTCGCGACAGAATTCCGCGAGGGCTTCCTTGCGGCCGTCGTCGGCCTCTTCGAGCCAGAGCGTCGTCCCCGGCGCGATTCGCGCCGCCGCCTCCCGGATTCGTTCCCGGTCCCGTGAACCCCGTTGCGGTTCCCCGGCCATGCCTCCCCCTTTGCCGCGCTTTCCCCCATTCCTACCGGTTCTTCGGCGCGGTTGCAAACCGCGGGGACCGGTTTTTCGTCTTTGCCCTTGACAAGGAGGGATGAAGCTGTTTTATAGCTGTAAATTGTTTTTGGATACTGAATCCCGTTTAGCATCTAAACCCTGGAAAGGAGGGCAGTCCATGAAAGGAAGGAGTCCGTGGGCGTATGGCGGGGTCGTTGCTCTGGCGATGGCGCTGCTTTTCGCCGGCCCGGCGGCCGGTCAACAGAAGTCGCCGCTCGATGCCTGGAAACCGGCCTTCGACCCTTCCGGGGCGAAGTTCCGGGTCGTGGTCTCGAACGTCTCCTCCCCGGCGATCAAGGGGGTCTATGCCGGGTTCGCCATCCGGGATGAGCTCTGGAAGCGCACCAACGGCCAGATCTATTTCGAGTACAAGCCCTTCTCCATGCTGGGCGGGGAAGTCGAGGTCCTCAATCAACTCAAGATGGGCGCCATCCAGGGCATGGCCGTGAGCTCGGTCGCCTCGACCAACCTCGGGCCGCGCTTCGGCATCGTCAATCTGCCCTTCCTCGTCGACACCTTCGAAAACCTCGACAAGTTCGTCGCCAACAAGAAGCTCTACGATCACTTCCTGAACGCCATGGAGCACCAGGGGATCATGGGGCTCGACATCACCGGCTACGGCAGCTACGGCTGGAACACGAAGATCCCGGTGAAGACGCTCGCCGATGCGAAGAAAGTCAAGTTCCGCATCGCCGAGGCCGAGGTGAACCGCCTCACCTACAACGCCTGGGGGCTGAACCCCGTGGTCATGCCCTGGCCGGATGTGCCCATGGCCCTCAAGCAGGGGGTGATCGACGGCCTGGACCACACCCCCATGGTCTGCAACATCACCAAGAAGTTTGAGGACGCCAAGTTTTTCACGCAGCTCGACTACGCCCAGGGGCTCTTCATCTGGATCTTCAACAAGGCCTGGTTCAAGAGCCTGCCCGCGGATCTGCAGAGCGTCTTCGTAAAAACGGTGAAGGAAGTGTGCGCCGAGATCCGCAAGCAGACCAAGGCCCAGGAGATCGAAGAGATCAACAAGGCGAAGGCGGCCGGCGTCACCTTCCTCCGGCTGTCCAAGGAGGACATGGACACCCTCCGCAAACTGGGCGATCCCGTGCATTACAAGTACTCCAAGGAAATCAACCAGCTCTACCCGAGCGACACGTACCGGCCCGCGGATTTCCTCAAAGAGGTGCAGGACTTCCTGGGCTATCGCAAATGAACGCCTGAAGGCGGCACGGCAAAGAGGAGGCCCCAGCGGCCTCCTCTTTTCTGTTCTTGCGGAGAAAGGACGGGGTCATGACGAGGGGCTTTGTGCGGATCGACCGCTGGCTGACCCTCTTCGAGGAGTGGACGCTTTTTCTCACCGTGCTCGCCGCCATGATTTCGCTTTTCTTCAACGTGATCCTCCGCTACGGCTTTTCCTACTCGCTCGCCTGGTCGGAGGAGCTGGTGCGCGAGGTGATCCTCTACACGACCTTCGTCGGCTGCAGCGCGGCGATCCGCAGCCAGGCCACGGTGCGGATCGACGCCCTCGTCCAGCTCGTGCCGCGGTTGCAGTACCCGCTTGCCCTGTTCAGCTACGCCGTGCACCTCGCCTTCGCGGGGGTTCTCCTGTACTACGGGGTCGAGCTCTGCATCCTGCAGGTCGTCTCGGAGCAGACCACGCTGATCCTGCAGATCCCCACGGTGTACCTGTACGCCCTGCTTCCCTTGCTGGGCGTCCTGATGATTCTTCGAGTTCTCATGATGGCGACGGTGGACATCCGCGCCCGGCGGGCCGCGGCCGCCCGCTGAAACGACCCTTCCGGGATCCTCGCCGCGCGAGAAGACGGAGACGGACATGGAATTCAGCGTGATCGCGGTTCTGCTCATCCTCCTGGGGGCATTGGCGGCCTACGTGCCGGTGTACATGGGCCTGTTTTTCACCGGCCTCCTCGGGTTTCTCTTTTTCGCACCGGACCCCCAGCCGCTCATGCTGACGCAGAGCTTCTTCAAGAGCATGGACAACTTCGCCCTCGTGGTCGTGCTCTTTTTCATCCTCTGCGGCAACATCATGACCGCGGGCAGCATCGTCGAGAAGTTGATCAAGGTGGTGAACACGCTGGTCAGCTGGCTTCCCGGGGGCCTGGGGATGGCCGGCTGCCTCGGTTGCGGTCTCTTCGGGGCGATCTCGGGCTCCACGGTCGCCACGGTGGTCGCGCTCGGGGGGTTCATGATCCCGGCCCTGATCCAGAACGGCTACCCGGAGCGTTACGCCGTCGGCCTCATGACCACCTCGCCCAACCTGGGGATCATCATTCCGCCCAGCATCAGCATGATTCTCTACTGCATGATCACGAACGTCTCCCTGCAGGGGCTGTTCCTCACCGGGTTCGTCCCCGGCATCCTCATCATGGCGGCGACCTGCGTCTACACTTACCTCCTCTTCCGCAACGACACCGTCCTCGTGCGCCTTCCGGTCCCGGGCTTGCGCGAGGTGGTTTCCGTGCTGCGGGAGGGGTTCTGGTCGCTCATGCTGCCCGTGATCATCTTCGTGGGCACCTTCTCGGGCATGTTCACGGCGAACGAGGCGGCGGTCGTCGCCTGCGTCTACGCCTTCGCGGTCGAGCTGTTCATCCACCGCACGATGAAGTGGCGGGAGGTGAAGCAGGTCATCGTCAACTCCGCGGTCACCTCCTCGACGCTCCTCATCATCGTCGCCGGGGCGACTTGCTTCGGCCGTTACCTCACCTTCGAGAACGTCCCCGGGAAAATCGCCGAAGCGGTGATCGAGAACATCGCCTCGCCGGCGATGTTTTTGCTCGTGATGAACCTCTTCTTTCTCCTCGTGGGGATGTTCCTCGACGTGATCTCGGCGACCCTCATCGTCGGCCCGGTCGTGATCCCGCTGCTGCCGACCTTCGGGATCGACTTCATGCACTTCGGGCTGCTCATGACCGTCAACCTCGCCATCGGCTACTGCACCCCGCCGGTGGGGGTGAGCATGTACATCGTGGGGGCGATCGCCAACAAGAACATCCTCTACGTCGCCCGGGCGGTTATGCCCTTCCTCGCGATCCAGATCGGGGTCCTCTTCCTGGTGACCTATCTCCCCGATCTGGTGCTGTGGCTGCCCAAGTGGATGGGCTTCTGGGAGGCGATCGACACGAGCATCCCCGCCCTCTAAGGCACGATGCCGCGCCCCGGCGGCGCGTTGACTTCCCGAGGATGCGCGGCTATGATCGCGCGCGCCGTCTGCCGCCGCGGGCGGGCGGCAGGATCCTGACGGAGAGGAGACGAGACCCCTATGGATTTCGCGCTGTCCAAGGAATTGGAGATGCTCCGCAAGGCGGTGCGGGAGTTCGCCGAGAAGAAGATCGCTCCCTTCGCCGACGAGTGGGACGCCAAGCACCACTTCCCCTACGAGGAGGCGATCAAGCCGATGGGCGAGCTCGGCTTCTTCGGCACGGTGATCCCCGAGGAATACGGCGGCGAGGGGCTCGGGTTCCTGGCCGCCATCCTCATCAGCGAGGAGATCGCCCGCGCCTCGAGCTCGCTGCGGGTGCAGATCAACATGCAAACGCTCGGCTGCGCCTACACGATCTACAAGTACGGCAGCGAGGCCCTGCGCCGCAAATACATCCCCAAGCTCGTCACGGCGGAGTTCCTCGGCGGGTTCGCCATCACCGAGCCCGACGCCGGCTCGGACGTCATGTCCATGAGCTCGACCGCCGAAGACCGCGGGGACCACTGGCTGCTCAACGGCTCGAAGACCTGGATCTCCAACGCGCACGTGGCCGACGTCCTGATTTACTATGCCTACACGGATCGCGCCAAGGAATCCAAGGGGCTCTCGGCCTTCGTGATCGAGCCCAAGAACTACCCCGGCGTGCGCACCACCCAGCTCGACAAGATGGGCTCCCACTCCTCGCCCACGGGCGAGGTCTTCCTCACCGACTGCCGCGTTCCCAAGGAGAACATCCTCGGGGCCCCCGGCGACGGGGCGCGCATCGTGTTCAGCTCCCTCAACCAGACGCGCCTTTCGGCCGCGGCCGGCGCCGTGGGGCTCGCCCAGGCCTGCCTCGACGCCGCCGTCAAGTACGCCAACACCCGCAAGCAGTTCGGGAAAAAGATCGGCGAGTTCCAGATGAACCAGGACATGATCGCGCAGATGTCGGCGGAAATCGAGGCCGCCCGGCTGCTCGTCTACAAGGCCGCCTGGGCGAAGGACCAGGGGCGCCTCGACAACGGGCTCGACGTCGCCCAGGCGAAGTACTTCGCCGGCGAGGTGGTGACCCGCGCCGCCAACTACGCCATGCGCATCCTCGGGGCCTACGGCTACTCCACCGAATACCCCGTCGCCCGCTACTTCCGGGACGCGCCGACCTACACCATGGTCGAAGGCTCGGCGAACATCTGCAAGTGGATCATCGCGCTCGACCAACTGGGCATCCGCAAAGCGAACCGCTAGGAAAGGAGTGCGGTCCATGAACATCGTGGTTCTCGTGAAGCAGGTTCCGGACACGGAATCGCTCGTGCAGATCGCCGCCGACGGGGTCTCGATCCGCAAGGACGACGTCAAGTGGATCATGAACCCCTACGACGAGCTCGCCGTGGAGGAGGCGTTGCGGATCAAGGAGGCCAAGGGCGGAACGGTCACCGTGGTGTCGTGCGGCGGGCCCAAGGTCCAGGAAACCCTCCGCACGGCGCTCGCCATGGGGGCGGACAAGGCGGTCCACATCCAGGACCCGGCGGCCGAGGGCGCAGACGCCCTGGGCACCGCGCGCATCCTCGCCGCCGCGCTGAAGACGATGCCCTTCGACCTGATCCTCTGCGGCCAGCGCGGGGTGGACGAAGACAACGTTCAGGTCGGCCCCGCCGTGGCCGAGCGGCTGGGCATCCCGCATCTCTCCTTCGTGATCAAGGTGGAGCTGCTCGACGGCCGCGTGCGCGGGCACCGCGTCGTCGAGGGGGGAACCGTCGTGGTGGAGGCGCCGCTGCCGGCTCTCCTCACCACGCAGCGCGGCCTGAACGACCCGCGCTACGCCTCGCTGCCCGGCATCATGAAGGCGAAGAAGAAACCCCTCGAGGTGAAAACCCTCGCCGAGCTGGGCGTCGACCCGGCGACGGTCGGCACGGCCGGCCGCAAGGTCGTCGTCCGCGCGCTCAAGCTGCCCCCGGCGCGCCAGGCGGTGCGCATGATCTCGGGGGAAACGCCGGAGGCCGTGGCGGCCGAGCTGGTGCGCGTCCTGCACGAGGAAGCCAAGCTGATCTGATCGAGAACCGAAGGAGGCGGAGATGGCAGAAGGGATCGTGGCCGTCACCGAACAGCGGGACGGGACATTCCGCAAGGTGTCCTACGAGGCGGTCAGCGAGGGGCGCCGCCTCGCCGATGCGCTGGGGACGAAGCTGACGGCGGTCGTGATGGGCTCGGGAGTCGATGCCCTCGCCGCCGAAATCCAGCCGTACGGGCCGGACCGCGTGCTCGTCCTGGACCACCCGGAACTGGCCGATTACCGCGTGGAGGCCTACACCGAGGCCCTCGCCCAGGCCCTGGCCGGGGACCCGCCGGCGCTGATCCTGATCGGGGCCACCGTTCAGGGCAAGGACCTCGCCGCACGCTTCGCCGCGCGGCAGGACGCGGGGCTCGCCATGGACTGCACGGCGATCGAGCTCCGCGACGGGACCTTCGTCTTCACCCGGCCCATGTTCGGCGGCAAGATTCTCGCCGAGGTGACGATCCCGGGGGCGCCCCGCATCGCCGCCGTGCGGCCGAACGTCTTTCGCATCGAGCGCCGTGCGGCCCAGGCCGCCGTCGCGAAACCCGCCCTCGACCTCAAGGGGATCCCCACGGCCGTCGTCGAGAAGCGCATGGACACCTCCGGCCGCATCGAGCTGACCGAGGCGGACATCATCGTCTCCGGCGGCCGGGGCACGGGGGGCAACTTCGCCCCGCTCGAGGAGCTGGCCGCGGCCCTGGGGGCCGCGGTCGGGGCCTCGCGTTCGGCGGTGGACGAGGGGTGGCGCAAGCACGCCGACCAGGTGGGTCAGACCGGCAAGGTCGTCTCGCCCACGCTCTACATCGCCTGCGGCATCTCCGGGGCGATCCAGCATCTCGCGGGCATGTCGAGCTCCAAGGTGATCGTCGCCATCAACAAGGACCCCGAGGCACCGATCTTCGCCAAGGCCGACTACGGGGTCGTGGGCGACATCTTCCAGATCCTGCCCAAAGTGACCGAGGCCGTGAAGGCCTTGAAGGGCTGAGCGGGTCATGGAACGCGAGCGGCTCGAGTTCGACGTCGTCATCGTCGGCGCGGGGCCGGCGGGGCTCGCCGCGGCGATTCGGTTGAAGCAGCTTGCCGCGGAGCAGGCGCGCGAGATCGAGGTCTGCGTCATCGACAAGGCCCCCGCGCTCGGCGCGCACAGCCTGAGCGGCGCGGTGATCGACCCCCGGGCGTTGCGCGAGCTTTTGCCCGACTTCCGCGAGCGCGGTTGCCCGATCGAGGAAGAGGGCCTCCGGGACGCCGTGTTCTACCTCACCGCGGCCAAGGCCCTGCGGCTTTTCTGGGTCCCGCCGTTTTTGCACAACGAGGGCGCCTTCGTCGCCAGCCTCTCCAAGTTTTGCGGCTGGCTCGGGGGGATCGCCGAGGAGGCCGGGGTGAACGTCTTCCCCGGGTTCGCCGGCGTCGAGACCCTCTTCGACGACGACGGCCGCCGGGTCCTCGGGGTGCGCACGGGGGACAAGGGGGTCGACAAACAGGGGAAGCGCAAGGCGAACTTCGAGCCGGGGGTGGATCTCCTGGCGAAGGTCACCGTGTTCGCCGAGGGCCCCCGCGGCAGCCTCCTGCGCGAGGCGGGAAAGCGGCTCGGCCTCTTCGAGGGGCGGATGCCGCAGGTCTTCGAAACCGCCGTCAAGGAGGTGATCGAGCTTCCCGCGGAGTCGCCCCTGCTTTCCGCCCCGGAGGCCGTGATCCACACCTTCGGCTTTCCCCTGGGCCTGAACACCAAGGGGGGCGGGTTTCTCTACCGCATGGCCGAACGGCGGGCCGCCCTCGGCCTCGTCGTGGGGCTCGACTACGCCGACCCGATGCTCGAGCCCTACCGGGAATTCCTGCGCTTCAAGCGCCACCCCCTCGTCGCCCGCCTCATCGCCGGCGGCCGGGTGCTGCAGCAGGGGGCGAAGACGCTGCCGGTCGGCGGCTGGTACAGCATGCCGCGGCTTTTCGCGGACGGCGCGCTGGTCGTCGGCGATTCGGCTTGCACGTTGAACGCGCGCCGCCTGAAGGGCGTGCACACGGCGATGAAATCCGGCATGCTCGCCGCGGAGACGATCGCCGCGGCGCTCGCCGCGGGCGATACCGGCGCCTCCGCTCTGGAGGGCTACCGGCGACGGCTCGAGGAGAGCTGGCTGGGCGAGGAGCTGCGGCAGGCGCGCAACTTCAGCCAGGCGCTGTCCCGGCCGCCGGTTTCGCGGGTCGTCCACCTCGGGGCCCAGATGCTCAGCGGCGGCCGCGGCCTCGTCGACCCCATGCCGCTTCACGAGGACTGCACCACGCTCTCGCCGGGCGTTTTCCGGGAACCGACGCCGGTCGCCGAGCTCGACGGCACCCTCTACCTCGACAAGCTGACCGGCGTTTATCTCTCCGGGACGCGGCACGAGGAGGACCAACCCTGCCACCTGCACATCCCGCAACCGGAGCTCTGCACCACCCGCTGCTGGCAGGAGTATCGCAGCCCCTGCACGCGTTTCTGCCCCGGCCAGGTCTACGAGATCGAGACGACGGAGGAAGGGCGGCCGCGGCTCAAGCTCAACCCCTCGAACTGCCTCCACTGCAAGACCTGCGAGATCAAGGACCCCTGGCGGAACATCCTCTGGAACTGCCCGGAAGGGGGCGGCGGGCCGAACTGGACCATTCTCTGAGGCGGCCGGCAAGGAGGGAAGCGGCATGGACGAGGAGACGATCGAGAAGACCCGCCGCACGGCCGAGCTCTACTTCCGCGGGGTGCCGCCGGAGGACCGCCCTTACGAGCTCTGGAAGGCGTTCGACCGGGACCTCGCGCGGGATCTCTCGCTCTTCATCACCGGCCGCATGTACGCCCGCGAGCGCATCCCCCACCCCGTGCGGCAGCTCGTCACCGTGGGCTGCCTCACCGTGCTCGGGCGGCTCGAGGAACTCCGCCTCCACATCGAGGCCGCCCTGAACGTGGGCTGCCGCGCCGAGGAGATCGCGGAGGCGATCTTCCAGTCGATGGTATACGGCGGTGTCCCGGCGGGCAACCAGGCGCTGAAGGTTCTGCGCGAGGTGCTCATCGCCCGCGGCCTCTGGGAACGGGGAGCGTAAGCGGCCGGGAGGGGCCTTCGGCTCATGTCGTGAGCCCGAGGAGTTCCCCCAGACGGCGGGTGGTCCAGGGGGGACCGCCGTGCGGCGGGTCGCCGAGCAGGGGGCGGCGGGCACGCAGGGCGGGGATCGATTCCCGGCGCCACATCGCCCCGATGAGCAGGCCCGCGGCGTCGGCGAAGCGGCCGATCGCCTGCCCGCCGACGATCACCCCCTCCTTCACGATCACCCGCAGGTAGTCGTCGCCTTCCTCGCGCTCGATGAGGTCGAGGTCGCCCAGCTCGCACTGGGTCGCCCGGGTCGTCTTGCCGAAGGTGACGGCGTGGGTGTCGAAAAAGTGGGCGCGGGCGAAGGCCCAGGCGCCGGCGTAGACCGCAGCGGCACCGAGGAGGTTGCGGGTCACGACGCGGGCCTGCTCGAGCGCGTTGTGCTTGAGCTGGAACATGGCATCCTCGCCCGTGCAGGCGTCGACCGTTTCCACGCAGTCCCCGCAGGCGTAAACGCCGGGGAGGCTCGTCTCGAGGCGTTCGTTCACCCGGATCCCGCGGCCGACGGCGATGCCCGCCGTGCGGGCGAGCTCGACGCCGGGGACGACGCCCGTCGCCAGGACGACCGTGTCGCAGGGGATCGTGCGGCGGTCGGTCACCACCGCCGCGACCGCCTCCGCCCCCTCGATCCGCAGCACTTTCTCGCCCGTGAGCGCCGAGATGCCGCAGCGCTCGAGATGCCGCTTCAGGCGCCCCGCGGTCTCGGGGTCGAAGAGCGCGGGCAGAATCCAGTCCATCACCTCGATCACCGTGACCGTGTACCCGCGCTTTTTCAGCGCCTCGGCGGCCTCGATGCCGATCGCCCCGGATCCGATCACGACGGCCCGCGTGCCCTCGTGGCGATCGAGGCGGTCGGCGTCCGGGAGCTGTTTGCAGCCGTGGACGCCGCGTTTGTCGATGCCCGGGATGGGCGGGACGAAGAGGCTTCCGCCGTGGGCGAGGACGAGGCGGTCGTAAGGGTGTTCGCGGCCCGAGGCGGTCCGCACGCAGCGGGCCGCGGGGTTGATCGCCACGGCCCTCTCGCCCGTCTCCAGGCGGATGCCCGCGGTGCGGTAATCCTCCCAGCGGCGCCGGAAAACGCGCTCCCGCGGCACCTCGCGGCCGAGGAAGTAGGGGAGCGAGCAGGGATCGTACTCGGGGGAGGTTTCGGCGGAGAGGATGGTGACCTCGGCCTTCGCCCCCGCGCGCCGGAGCCCGAAGGCGACTTCGCCGCCGGCGATGCCGTTGCCGACGATCAGGACCCGCATCGGCGGCTCCCCGCGGGGCGCAGGACGGAGCGAAGCGCCGCGGCGGAATCCCGGCAGGCGCGGCGGTGGACCTCCCCGGGGCGGACCGCCTCGAGCGCCCCGCAGTCGCGACAGGCGGCGACGCACCACGGGGCTCCCGGCAGATCGGCGCAGCGGTCGCAGGTCATCGTTTTGCCGTCCTCCGGGGCGACGGCCGGGGCGCCGTAGGGGCAGATGTAGAGGCAGGCGCGGCAGCCGATGCAGGCGTCGGGGTCGGTGATGACCGCGCCGTTTTCCGCCCGCAGGCGGGCGTTCATGGGGCAGACCTTGAGGCAGGGGGCGTCCTCGCAGGCCTGGCAGAGGACGGGGACATGGCCTCCTTGCCGCGGCAGGCGCAGGACCCGGATCCGCGAGCGCTCCGGCGTGGTAATGCCGCAGTGGCCCATGGAACAGGCGATTTCGCAGCGGCGGCAGCCGGTGCAGCGCTCGGCAATCACCCGGATCTCGCGTGGTTCGGCCATCGTCCCTCGAAAGCGTGAGGCTATAATGTAGCTATTTTATATCTTGCAAAATTTGTCAAGCTGATTTAATGGCTGGGCAGGCACCGAAACGGCGCCAACCCACCGGTCGTGCCCGCGGCCGGGCCTGGCGCTGCGGGGCGGAAGGGCCGGCGCGCCGGCTCCCCCCCCTTCGCCCGGTCCGGCAAGGGTCCGCGCAAGCCAAGCAGGAGAGCCGATATGAAACTCAAGCAGATTGTGGTCTCGATTGAAAACGCCCCCGGTCGCCTCTACGAGGTCTGCGAGGCGCTCGGCCGCGCCGGGATCAACCTGCGGGCCCTCAACCTCGTCGACACCGGGGAATTCGGGCAATTGCGGCTGCTCGTCTCCGACGTCGCCACCGCGCGGCGGGTGCTCATGGGGCTGCAGATCCCGGCCTACGTGAACGAGGTGGTCGCGGTCGAGATCGAGGACCGGCCGGGAAGCCTCGCCCGCCTGCTCAAGCCGCTCACCGCGGCGCGCGTGATCGTCGTCTTCATGTACGCCTTTCTTCGCTTTTCCTCGAGCCGCGCGGTCATGATCTTCCGCTTCAGCGACAACGACCGCGCGATCGAGGTGCTCCGCGAGAACGGCGTCACGATCCTCGACGCCGAGGCCTTCGGCATCCTCGACAGCGAAGGCTGAGCGCGGCGGGCGATCGCGGGAGAACAAACGGCGCGTGTCGCAAGAGAACCCCTCCGATCGCGGTTCCGGCGCGGCATCCGGGCGGCCCCCCCTGCGGGCGGAGGGCCCGGGGGAGGCCTGCGAGGCGCTCCTGCGGGACTCCGAGCGCTCCGCGGAGAAGCGCTACCGCGAGTTCCTGCGCTTTCTGCCCGTGCCGGTTTTCGTCTTCAACCTCGACCACACCGTCTCCTACCTCAACCCCGCCTTCGAGCAGGTCTTCGGCTGGACGCTCGAGGAGCTCGAGGGAAAGCGCGTCCCCTTCGTCCCGCCCGAGTGCCGCGCCGAGACCCGCGAGGGGCTCCAACGGCTTTTCCGCGACGGGGTGATTCGGCGGTTCGAGACGCGACGGTTGACCCGGGACGGGCGCCTGCTGGACATCGTGATCGACGGCGCCGTCTTCTACGACGAGGAAAACCGGCCGGCGGGCCAGGTGATCACGCTGCGCGACGTCACCCGCGAGAAGCGCGCCGGCAGGATCAACGAGGCCTTTTTGCGGATCTCCCAGGCGCTCTACGGCATCCGCAGCCTCGACGAGCGGCTCGAGTTCATCACCAGCGAGGTGCGCGAGCTGCTCGACGTCGAAGGGGCAAGCGTGATCCTCGTCGACGAGGAGCGGCGGGAGTTTTTCTTCCGCCAGTCGGTCTTCGACACCCAGGAAACCGGCCGGCGGATGAAGGAAATCCGCTTTCCGCTCGACAAGGGGGTGGCGGGCGAGGTCTACCGGACGGGAAAACCGCTGCGGGTGAACGACACCTCGCAGAGCCCCTTCTTCTACGCCCGCGTGGACGAGGAGGCGGGCTACCGCACCCGCAGCATGCTCGATGTCCCCCTCTTGACGCCGCGCCGGATGATCGGGGTGCTCTGCGCGGTGAACAAGAAGGGCGGGCCCTTCACCGAGGAGGACGAGGCCCTGCTCTCCTCGCTCGCCAACCTCGTCGCCTTGCCGATCGAGAACGCCGGCGTCAACGAGGCCCTCGCCCGGTCTCTCGAAGAGGTGCGGCGTCTCAACCGCGCCAAGGACCGCGTCATCCACCACCTTTCCCACGAGCTGAAAACCCCGCTTTCGGTCCTGGCGGCGGCCTTGAACCTGCTCGCGCGCGGGCTCCCCGAGGCGGAGCGTGCGCGCTGGGCGAAGACCCTCGAGCGGGCCCAGCGCAACCTGCAGCGGCTCTTCGACATGCAGTACAAGATCGACGACTTGATGCAGGAGCGGGAGGTGCTCACCCACCGCATGCTTTCGGTGCTGCTCGACCGCTGCGCCGACGAGCTCGAAGCGCTCGCCGCCGAGGAGTTCGGCGAGGAGACCCTCACCGAGCGCCTGCGCCGGCGCATCGATCACCTCTTCGGGCCGCGGGAGGCCCGCCCCGAGCGCATCGATCTCCCCCGGTACGTCGAGGAGCTGGTCGGGATGCTCCGACCGCGCTTCGCCCACCGCGCGCTCGAGCTCAGGCTGCAGCTTGCGCCCGCGCCGCCGGTGCGGATCCCGGGCGAGGTGCTGGCCAAGGTGGTCGAGGGTTTGCTGCGCAACGCCGTGGAGAACACCCCGGACGGGGGGACGATCGAGGTCGTCGTGGCTCCCGAGGGCCGGGGCAGCCGGCTCGAAATCCGCGACACGGGCATCGGCATGACGGCCGAGACCCGGGATCTCATCTTCGGGAATTTTTTTGCATCCTACGAGCCGCTGCAGTATGCTACCCGCAGCCCTTACGAGTTTCGCGCCGGCGGCAAGGGGTTCGATCTCCTGCGCATGCAGATGTTCGCCGAGCGCTTCGGCTTTCGCCTGGAGCTGCACTCCGAGCGCTGCACGAACCTGCCGGCCGAAACCGACGAGTGCCCGGGCCGGGTCGAAGAGTGCGAGTACGCCCGCACCGTCCGAGCCTGCGCCGACGCGGGGGGGACGCGGGCGGTGGTGCATTTCCCGGCCGCCGGGGAGGCGGCGGAGGCCGTGCCGGAGCGGGCGCGCTGAAGAAGAGGGCCTTGGAGGCGGCCGATGGCAACGGAAACGGCGAGCTCCGCGGAACCCCAGGTTCCTTCGCGGCGGGCGGGGTTCTTCCAGGAGCTGAGCATCGAGTTTCTGATCCATGAGCTCAAGGACCCGATCGCGATCATCGAAACGGGCTTGCGCGCGCTTCTGGAGAAACAGGAACAGTTCGGACCGCTCACCCCGCGCCAGGCGAACACGCTCGCCCGCAGCCTGCGCAACACCCGCAAGGCCTGGGGCCTGCTGAACGCGCTGCTCGAGATCGGGCGCTCCGAGGCGGGCTGTTTCGCCTGCCACCGGTTTTCGCCCAAGCAGGGGTTGCTCCGCGCCATGCGCGAGGCGCTCGAGACCGTCGTCGGCCCCTCGGCCGAGGCCCTGGGGACCTTCCAAGATCCGGAGCGGCTCAAGGCCTGGCTCGAGTCGAACCGCCTCTATCTGGAGGTCGCGCCGTCGGCCGAAACGGCGGAGGCGGTGCAGGACGAAACGAAGTTCGTCCAGATCTGCGGCAACCTCGTCAAGAACGCCTTGCACCACCGCCGCGAACGGGTCGAGGTCCGGCTGGAGGTGAGCGGCGCCTTCATGGAAATCGCCGTCGCCGACGACGGCCCCGGGATCGACCCGGCCCACCACGAGCTGATTTTCCGTCGCTACGCCCAGGTTCAGGAATGCTCCCGGATCGAGCGCAAGGGACACGGCCTGGGGCTTGCCGGCTCGCTGGTCCTGGCGCGGGCGCTGGGGGGCGACATCCGCGTCGTGAGCCGCAAGGGGGAGGGCGCCCGGTTTCAGGTGACGTTGCCGCTGCGGTTCCCGGGCCTTGCCGAGGAAACCGCCTGAGCGCCTTTCGCCGGGGGGAACCCGGCGTGCGGCTGCGGCGTACGCTGCGGGCGGGGGCCCGCCGCCGGAAGGGGAGGAAAGGATGGCACTGGATCCTGTGCTGCGGGGAAAACGCATCCTCGTCGTGGACGACGAGGAAGACATCCTGGAGACGATCGAGGACGTCCTTGCGGGGGCGCGGGTCGAAACGGCGCGCGATTACGAAACCGCCTCGCGGCGTATTCGCGAGGAGCCCTTCGATCTCGCGATCCTCGACATCATGGGGGTGAACGGGCTCAAGCTGCTCGAGGAGGCGGTGGCCCGCGGGATCCCGGCGGTCATGCTGACCGCGCACGCGATCCGGCCCGAAACGCTTCTCGAGTCGATCCGCAAGGGGGCGATTTCTTACTTGCCCAAGGAGACCCTCGCCGAGCTGGACACGCTGCTCGCCCAACTGCTCTCGGCCCACGAGCGCGGCGAGCCCACCTGGAAGTTGCTCTTCGAGCGGCTGGGGGACTTTTTCGACCAGCGTTTCGGGCCCGGCTGGAAGGACAAGGACCGCGAGTTCTGGTCCTCCTTCAGCCGGACCTACCAGATCGGCCGCGGCATCCAGGAGCGGCTCAAGCACGATCCGCGCGTCCGCGAGCGCGGCATTTGAACCGGGCTCACAGGAAGGGGATCGGCTTGCCGGTGCGGAAGGCGAGGGCCTGGCAGACGGCGATCAGCCGGCCGCGGTCGTCGGCCAAGCGGATGTCGTAGGTGGCGGTCCGCTTGGTCCGGGAGACCTCGCGGGCCTCGGCCGAAAGCCGCGAGCCCGGCTCGGGGCTGGCGATGTAGGTGACGTTCACGTTCATCGCCACGGCGATCGTGCCGTCGGTCTGGGCCGCGGTTTCGAAGGCCTCATCGATCAGGCCGAAGAGCGCTCCCCCGTGCGCGCGGCCGTAGATGTTGTCCTGGCGCGCCGGGTCGTAGACCATCTCCACCCGCGAGCGGCCGTCGTCGAGAAACGCAAGCTCGATCCCGAACTGCCGCGCAAAGGGCTCGCGGCCCACCGCCTCCCGAATCGCCGCCAGCACCCGTTCGTCCATCGCCTCCTCCGCACCCGTCGCCCGACCCGTCGCCCTCGCCTATACCAGACCGGGGCCCCCGGCGGCAAACCCTTCCGAGGCGTCGCGGACACCCCGCAGCGGGCCGCCGTTTTTGGCTTGACAAGCCGGATCGATGCGCATACAAATACATCGCAGCTAAAATATAGTCACCTTGTAGCTAATCCGCGCCGCAAGGTCCGCGGAAGGGACCGACCATGAGGTACGCCGAGACGGGATGTCAACTGGAGATCGATCTCAGCCGCGGCAACATCGAGCGGGTGGAGACCGATCCGCGCCTGACCGAGCTGCACCTGGGCGGTCTCGGGACCAACGCCCGCATTCTCTGGGACCGCGTTTCCCCCGAAGTCGACCCGCTCTCGCCGGAGAACGTGCTGATTTTCAGCGCCGGGCTCCTTTGCGGCACGCAGGCGACCGGCGCCAACCGCACCATCGTTTCGGCGATTTCCCCCCAGACGCGCCTGATGGCCTTCTCGATGATGGGCGGCTTCTTCGCCCCGGAGCTGAAGTACGCCGGCTACGACAAGATCGTCCTGCGCGGCCGCGCCCCCGAGCTCGTCTATCTTTTCATCCACGACGGCCGGGTCGAGATCCGTGACGCCCGCCACCTCGCGGGCAAGGGGGCGCTCGAGACGGCGGAGTGCCTCAAGCGCGAGCTCAAGGACCCGAACGTCCAGGTCCTGGCGATCGGGATGGCCGGCGAACACCGCGTCTATTTCGCCTCGATCGAGCATGCCCGCTCGAGCGCCAGCCGCGGAGGGCTGGGGGCCGTCATGGGCAGCAAGAACCTCAAGGCGATCGCCGTGCGCGGCACGAAGGACGTGGCGGTCGCCCGGCCGGCCGAGTTCATGGAGCTCTGCCGCGAGGTCCTGCGCTACATTCAATGGCGGCGCGACAACCCCGTCAAGGGGGTGCCGGCCATCCTCGCCGGCATCGGCTCGCCCCAGGAAATGGCCATCCATGACGAAGAGTGGCACACGACGAACTTCGCCTGGGGCAACGCGCGCCATCGCCGCAAGGACTTCTGGACGAAGGAAAACGAGCAACGCTGGCGCCACAGCCAGGAACAGGCGGTCGAGCGGCTCATTTCCTGCTACAACTGCCCGATGAAGTGCGGGGCGATCGTGCGCTACCCGGCGCTCGGCGTCTCGAAGTACATGATGAAGTGTTACTCGAAGCTCACCTACGTGATGGGCGCCATGGTCGACGATCTCGACTTCGGCTTCCGCATCGCCGGCCGCGCCCAGGAATACGGCGTCGACGCCTACACGACGCCGCAGGTGATGGCCTTCGCCATGGAGCTGCTGGAGGCGGGGATCCTGACGCCGGCGGATGTCGCGGGAATGCCCCAGGACCGCGAGGAGAAGTTCTTCTGGCTGCTCGACCGCATCGTGCGGCGCGAGGGGATCGGCGAGGTGCTGGCCGACGGGGTCTACTGGGCCGCGCGACGCATCGGCCGCGGGGCCGAGGCCTTCGATCACAACACGATCAAGAAGCACGAGCAGATCCCGATCAAGCTCGGCATGCTCAACCCGATCTACTTCATCATGTACTCGACCGGCGAGAAGATCAACATCACCCAGATCGAGGGGCAGATGCCCCAGATGCCCTTCGAGACGCGGGAGGAGCGGGAGGAATTCGTCCGCGATTGGATCCAGGTGCCCCACGAGCGCTTCAAGGACTATTTCCTGAACTGGGAACCTCGCGGGGAGCGCGCTTTCCCGCACTACCCGCCGCCGGAGGCGACCTGCGAGATCGTCGAGTGGCAGGAGATGATGCACTACCTCGACGACTCGCTCGGCCTCTGCGCGGGGCTTTCCTCCTTTCCCATCAAGCCGCCCTACCACATCCACAACCTTCCGCCGCTCGTTTCCGCGGCGACCGGCATCGACTTCGACGAGGACTCCCTCTGGAAGGCGGCCAACCGCAACCGCACCCTCGTGCGGGCGGTCAACAACCGGCTCGGCCTGCGGCGCAAGGACGAGAAGCCGCCCGAGGACCACTGGAAGAAGCGCTTTCCCGAGCTCGAGGCGCGGCTGCTCGAGACCTACTATCGCTACAAGGGCTGGAACGCGGAAGGGGTGCCGACCCGCGAGACGCTCGCGCGGCTCGACCTGGGGGACGTGGCCGAGGACCTGCTCCGGCGCGGCATCCTCCGGGATGAGGCCCCGGCCGCCGCCGAGGCCTGAGCCGGGATGCGCGAAGGGAACACGCCGTGAACGCGGACCGTCCGAAGAAGAAAAAGATCGTCAAGACCATCCAGATCGACCTCGACAAGTGCAACGGCTGCCGGGCCTGCGAGATGGCCTGCTCCACCTTCCACGCCCGGCCCCGCTACGCCAGCAACAACCCCGCCCGTTCCCGGGTGCGCGTGCTCTTCGACCCGATGCGCGACCTCTACGTCCCGGTCTACGCCGGCGATTACGCGCCCGCCGAGTGCTGCGGCCGGGACCGCTACACGATCGAGGGCAAGACCTACGACGAGTGCGGCTTTTGCCGCGCCTCCTGCCCCTCGCGCGACCTCTTCAAGGAGCCCGACTCGGGCCTGCCGCTCAAGTGCGACATGTGCCAGGAGGACCCGGAGCTGAAGGAACCGATGTGCGTGCAGTGGTGCATCACCGACGCCCTCACCTACGTCGAGCGCGAGGAGGAGGTCGACGAAGAGCAAGCAGCTCCGCCCGAGGAGCTCGAGCTGGGCCTCGAGGCCTTGGCGGACAAGTTCGGTCTGGAGAAAATCGCCGAGGCGGTCGCACGCCTGGCGGCCGCCCGGAAGGGCTAAGGCGCGCAGCCGCCCCGGGGGGAGCCGGAAGCCACCGTGGAGAACCTGGCCGATTATCAGGAAATCGTCGACCTCATCCGGGCCAACGGCGGGGAGGCCTTCAAGCGCTGCTTCCAGTGCGGCCTGTGCGACGCGGTCTGCCCCTGGAACCGCTTCCGGGCCTTCAGCATGCGGCGGATCGTGCGCGAGGCCGCCTTCGGCCTCACGGACATCGAGAGCGAGGACCTCTGGCGTTGCACGACCTGCGGCCGCTGTCCCGCGCAATGCCCCCGGGACGTGCGCCAGATCGACTCCGGGACCGCCTTGCGCCGCATCGCCACCGAGTACGGCGTCTTTCCGCCTGCGGCCCGGCCCCTGCGCGGCGTGCGCGGCAGCCTGATGGCCGAGGGGAACCCCCTGAACGAACCGCGGGCCAAGCGGGCGGGGTGGGCCGAAGGCCTGGGGGTCCCCGCCTTCGCCGAGGGAATGGAGTTTCTCTACTTCCCGGGCTGCTACCTCTGCTACGACCCGCGGCTGAAAAAGGTCGCCCGGGCCACGGCGGAGGTGTTGCAGCGGGCGGGCGTCGAGTTCGGCATTCTCGGGGAACGCGAGAACTGCTGCGGGGAGAGCATCCGCAAGGCGGGTGACGAGGAGGCCTTCAAACGCCTGGCCCGGGAAAACATCAAGGCCTTCATCGACCACGGGGTCCGCAAGATCCTCGTCTCCTCGCCGCACTGCTACCACACCTTCAAGAACGAGTACCCGGAATTCAAGGCCGCCTTCGACGTCGTGCACGTCGCGCAGCTGCTGGCCGGCCTGGTCGCCGAAGGGCGCCTTGCCTTCCGCGGGGGCCGCGCCCGGACGGTCGCCTTCCACGACCCCTGCTACCTGGGGCGCCACAACGGGATCTTCGAGGAGCCGCGCGCCGTGCTCGGTCGGCTGCCGGGGATCACGACGGTCGAGATGGCCGAGGGGCATGCCGACAGCCTCTGCTGCGGGGGCGGCGGCGGGCGGATCTGGATGGAGACGCCGCGGGGCGAGCGCTTCGCCGACCTGCGGCTCGGGCAGGCGATCGAGGCCGGGGCCGAGGTGCTGGTCACCGCCTGCCCCTATTGCATCGCCAATTTCGAGGACAGCCGGCTGACCACGGGGCTGGCGGAGAAGATCGAAATCCGCGATCTCACGGAGATGGTCCGGGAGGCCCTCTAGCGCGGTGCCGCGGGGCTGTCCCGCCGGCCGGATCGCCCGGGCCTCCCCTGTCACGGAGGGCACGATGAACCCGGAACCCAAGTCTGCGCTCGCCGAAAACGTCCGCCTGCTGTGCCCGACGCCGGGCGGCCCGCGCTTCGGGGACGTTCTCGTCGTCGGCGGGGGCATCAGCGGGATCCAGGCGTCGCTCGACCTGGCCGCCGCCGGTTTCAAGGTTTTCCTGGTCGACCGCGGGCCGGCCATCGGCGGGCGCATGGCCCAGCTGGACAAGACCTTCCCGACCAACGACTGCTCGATGTGAATTCTGTCGCCGAAACTGGTCGAGGTCGGCCGGCACCCCAACATTGAAACCCTGACGTTGACGGACGTGGACCGCGTCGCCGGCGAGGCGGGCGACTTCACGGTCACGCTCGTCCGCAAGCCCCGGTACGTTCTCGAGGAGAAGTGCACCGGCTGCACGACCTGCGTCGAATACTGCCCGGCCCTCTGTCCCGACACGTTCAACCAGGGACTCTCGCAGAGCAAGGCCATCCACATCCACTACGCCCAGGCCATCCCGCTCATCGCCTACATCGACGACCGCTGCCTCTACCTCCAGGAAAGGAAGTGCCGCATTTGCGAGGCGGTCTGCAAAAACCGGGCGATCGATTTCCGGCAGAAGCCCGAGACGCTCACCGTGAACGTCGGTGCGATCATCCTCGCCCCCGGCTTCGAGCCCTACGATCCCCGGGAAAGCGGGCGCTACGGCTACGGCCGGCTGGCGAATGTCGTCACCAGCATGGACTTCGAACGGCTGATGTGCGCGACCGGCCCGACCGAGGGCGAGATCCGGCGGCCCTCCGACGGCCGTCCCCCGCGCCGCATCGCCTGGGTGCAGTGCGTCGGCTCGCGCCGGGTGACGCCGGGCGAGAACCGCTACTGCTCCGCCGTCTGCTGCACCTATACCCAGAAGCAGGTCATCCTGGCCAAGGACCACGACCCCGAGGCCGCCTGCACGATCTTCCACAACGACGTGCGCTCCTTCGGCAAGGACTTCGAGCGCTTCTGCGAGCGGGCCGCCCGCCTGCCCGACGTGCGCTTCATCCGCAGCTACGTCTCCATCGTGGGCGAAACCCCCGGCACCCGCAACGTCGTCGTCCGCTACGCCACGGCCGCCGAGGGCGTGCGGGAGGAGGAGTTCGACCTCGTCGTCCTCTCCGTGGGGATGAACCCGCCGGCCGAGGCCGCGCGGCTCGCGGAGCGCTTCGGCATCGCCCTCGACCCCTCGGGGTTCTGCCGCGTGGACCCGGCCGACCCCCTGCAGACGAGCCGGCCCGGGATTTTCGTGAGCGGCGCCTTCGCGGGGCCCATGGACATCCCCGAGTCGGTCTTCGCCGCAAGCGGCGCCGGCTCCCGCTGCGGGGAGCTCCTCTCCCGCCGCCGGGGGCGGCTTGCCCGGGAGCGGGTCTTCCCGCCGGAGAAGGACGCCGCCGCGGAGGAGCCGCGGGTCGGGGTTTTCGTCTGCCACTGCGGGGCGAACATCGGCCGGGTCGTCGACGTGCCGGCGACGGTCGAATACGCCCGGGGCCTGCCCCACGTGGTCTACGCCCAGGAACAGCTCTTTTCCTGCGCGACCAACTGCGCCAAGGAGATCACCGACATCGCCCGGGAGAAGGGCCTCAACCGGGTGGTCGTGGCCGCCTGCAGCCCTCGCACCCTGGAGCCCCTCTTCCGCGACACGCTGCGCGAGGCCGGCCTGAACCCCTATTTCTTCGAGATGGCGAACATCCGCGAGCACTGCTCGTGGGTCCATTCGATGGAAAAGGAGGCCGCCACGCGCAAGGCCCGCGACATCGTGCGCATGTCGGTGGCGCGGGCGAGCCGGCTCGAGCCCCTGCAGGAGTTCACGCTCCCGGTCCACAAGGCGGCCCTGGTGCTGGGCGGCGGGGTGGCCGGCATGACCTGCGCGCTGTCGATCGCCGCCCAGGGGCACCTCGTGCACCTGGTCGAGCGGGAGGAGGAGCTGGGCGGCGTGGCCAGGCGGCTGCACACGAGCCTCGACGGCATGGACATCCCGGCCCGGGTGCGCGACCTCACCGCCCGGGTCTACGCCCACCCGCGAATCCATGTCCACACCGGCGCGCGGGTCGTTTCGGCCACGGGCTACATCGGCAATTTTCTCACGCGCATCGCCGCGGATCGGGGGGAGTTCGAAATCCGGCACGGGGCGACGGTGATCGCCACGGGCGCCGATCTCCACCGGCCGGCCGAGTACCTCTACGGGCGGGACGCGCGGGTCCTCACCCTGCTCGAGCTGGAGGAGGCGATCGCCCGGGGCGAAGAGCGCGCGCTCGGCGCCAACCGCACGGTGATGATCCAGTGCGTCGGCTGCCGCAACGCCGAGCGCGCCTACTGCAGCCGCATCTGCTGCAGCGCCGCGGTCAAAAACGCCCTCCGGCTCAAGGAACTCCACCCCGCGATGGACGTCTGCATTCTCTACCGGGACATGATGACCTACGGCTTCCGCGAGGAGGCCTACCGCGAGGCCGCCGAGCGGGGCGTGCGCTTCATTCGTTTCGAAGCCGACCGGCCGCCGCGGGTGGAGACGGTGACCGAAGGCGGGGCCTCGCTGCTCCGGGTCGTGGTCGACGATCCCGTCCTCGGGCGCACCCTGGCGATGGACGCCGACGTCCTGGCGCTTGCGGCGGCGGTCGTCCCCGCACCCGACGCCCCGGAGATCGCCGGGCTCTTCAAGGTGGCGCTGGGCCCGGACGGGTTCTTCAAGGAGGCCCACGTCAAGCTGCGACCGGTCGAATTCGCCACCGACGGCGTCTTTCTCTGCGGTCAGGCGCACTACCCCAAGCACCTTCCGGAGACGATCAAGCAGGCTTACGGCGCGGCCGGCCGCGTGGTCGCCCTGCTCGCCAACGACACCGTCGTCGCCTCGGGCGCGGTGTGCGAAGTGCTCGCGCGCCGCTGCATCGGCTGCGGGGCCTGCCTCGCGGCCTGCACCTACGGGGCGATCACGATCTCCGAGACGAAGGCGGGCCCCAAGGCCGCCGTCAACCCCGTGCTTTGCAAGGGCGACGGCCTCTGCAACGCCAAGTGCCCGACGGGGGCGATTTTCCTGAAGCACTTCACCGACGAGGAGCTCTTGTGCCAGATCGACGCCGCGGCCGGCGCCGCGACGTCGTAAACCCTGAACCGGAAAGCGGGACGAGCGAAATGAGCGCGGCGCGGACCTTCAAGCCGAAGTTGCTGGGCTTCGTCTGCCACTGGTGAGCCTACGGCGCGGCGGACCTGGCTGGAGTTTCCAGACTGCAATATGCGACGGAGTTGCGGCTGATCCGGGTGATGTGCTCCGGAAGGGTGGACCTCGCCCACGTGATCCGGGCCTTCCAGAACGGGATGGACGGGGTCTACATCGGCGGCTGCCGGTTGAACGAGTGCAACTACATCACCCACGGCAACTACGACGCCCTCGCCATGGTGCTCCTGGCGCGGCGGATCCTGGAGCACATCGGGCTCCACCCCGAGCGCCTGCGGATCGAGTTCATGTCCTCCGCGGACGGGATTCTCTTCGCCGAGGGGGTGAACGATTTCGTGCGCACGGTGAAGGCGCTCGGCCCCCTGGGCCGGGGCGAGGGGATCGGGCCGGAGGAGCTCGCGGCGCGCCTGGCGGAGATCCAGAAACTCGTTCCCTGGATCAAGCTCGCGAAGCGGGAGAAGCTCGCCGCCCGGCTCACCGACCCGGCCGGCCGCGAGGGCCATTTCACCGCCGAGGAGGTGGCGGCCCTCTTCCGCGAGGTCCCGGCCTATTACATCGATCCCCGGAAATGCCAGGCCTGCGGCATCTGCGCGGGCCGCTGCCCGGTCGACGCCATCGACGGCGGCAAGCAACGCGTCCACGTCGTCGACCAGGAGCGGTGCATCAAGTGCGGCACCTGCCTGGCCGTCTGCCCGGAGCGCTTCCAGGCGGTGACCCGCTTCGTCGGGGTCCCGCCCCCGCCGCCCCCGGCCGAGGACGAGCGCACCCCCGTCCGACGGAAGAAAGCCGCCGCGTCCTGAGACCGCGATGACGGACCGTCCCCCGCGGGAGAACGATCCCGCCCCCCCGCTTCCCCGGAGCGTGCCGCTTCCGGTGCGGCGCCTCGGCGCCTCCGGAACGGAAGCGGAGTGCCGCGAGCTGATCGGCGAGGAGCCGCTCCTGTTGCGGATCGAAGGCTCCCCCTACGCCGCCGTGATGCGCACGCCGGGGGAGGAGATCGCCCACGCGGCGGGCTTCTGCCTCGCCGAGGGCATCGTCGAGGCGGCCGACGATTTCGCCGGCATCGGTTTCTGCGCCGATCTCGACCCCAACGTCGTCGAGGTGCGGCTTCGGCCCGAGCGGGCCGCGCGCGTGACCGCCCTCCTCGAGCGGCGCGGGTTTCTCAGCCAGACGAGTTGCGGGATCTGCGGCAAGCAGATGCTCGCCGAGCTCTTGCAGGTCCTCGAGCCTTTGGGCAAGGGGCCGCTTCCCTCGCCCGAGGCGCTGCGGGAGGCGGTCCGCGGGCTTCTTAGCCGCCAGCATTTCTATCACCGCACCCGCGGCTCCCACGCCGCCCTCGTCGGCGACGCCGACGGCCGGGGGCTCGCCTTCGCCGAGGACGTCGGCCGGCACAACGCCGTCGACAAGGCGGTGGGCCGCCTGCTCCTGGAGCGGCGCCTTTCCCGCGCGGCCGTTCTTGCGCTCTCCTCGCGGGTCAGCTACGAGCTCATCCAGAAAGCCGCCCGGGCGCGCATTCCCGCGGTGGTGGCGCTCTCGCGGCCGACGGCGCTTGCCGTGACGATCGCCCGCGCCCTCGATCTCGCCCTCCTCGGCGTGGAAAGCGGGGAGGGACTCGTCGTCTACAGCGGGGAAGAGCGCCTCGCCGGCTGACCCGACCGGATCCGGGAATACCGAGGACCCGGCGCGGCGCGGGCGGGGCGGAGCGCCCCCGCGGCCCCTGTCGATCGCCGGGCCGCGTGTCCGGGGGCCGCCCCTCCCGGAGGATCGCTTTGCCCCCGGCCGTTCCTTCCCCGGCGGTCTACGCCCCCACCAGCCGCCGGATCCCCTCGACGAGCAGCAACACCGCGTAGGCCGTCAGCCACAGCCCGAGAAGCGCGAGGATCCGGCGGTACGCCTTGCCGCCGAGAAAGCCGCGCGAGCGGTGGACGAGGCGGGCGAGCACGAGCTTCGATCCCACGAGGCAGAAAAAGAACGCCCCCGCGAAACCGACCGCGTGCAGGCCGGAGCGGGCCGAGGCCTCGAGCAGCATCGGGGTCCCCACCCCGATCCAGAAGACGTACGGGTTGGGGTTGAGCAGGTTGGCGAAGACGCCGCGAAGAAGCGAGCCGGCCGTCGAAGGCGCCACGTCCGCCTCCAGCCGCGGCGGCCGGAGGCTTTCCCAGCCGAGTCGGAAGAGAAAGGCCGACCCGACGAGGGCGATCCCGCCGAGCAGCGCCGGCTGTCCCGACGCCCGATCGAGCAGCCACGCGGCGAGCGCGATGATCGGCAGGTCGGTCAGGAGCGGCGCGAGCGCCACCAGGCCCCCGGCGCGCGGCCCCCGGCGCAGCGTCTCGGAGATGACGAGCACGGTGAGCGGCCCGGGGGAAAAGCCGGCGGCCGTCCCCAGCACCGTGCCGCGGAGCAGGAAGTCTCCCAGCGCGAGGTCGACCACGGCGCCTCAGCCGAAGGCCACGTCGAGGGTCATCATCACGGCAAACCCCAGCATGGCCCCGAGCGTGGCGAAGTCGCTGTGCTGTTCCTGCCGGGCGGTGGGAATCAGCTCCTCGACCACCACGTAAATCATCGCCCCGGCGGCGAAGGCGAGCGCGAAGGGGAGCAGCGGCTGGACGACGATGACCGCCGCCGCCCCGAGGACGCCCGCCGTCGGCTCGACCATGCCCGAGGCCTGCCCCATCCAGAAGCATCGTCGCCGCGAGACGCCCTCGCGCCGCAGCGGGATCGCGACCGCCGCCCCCTCCGGGAAGTTCTGGATGCCGATGCCCAGGGCGAGCGCCGTCGCGCCGGCGAGCGAGGCGGAGGGGATGTCGGCGGCCAGCGCCCCGAAGGCGATCCCCACGGCGAGGCCCTCGGGGATGTTGTGGATCGTGATGGCGAGCACGAGGAGAACGCTCCGGCGCCAGGAGCTGGGAAGCCCCTCGGCACGCTCGCGCGGCAGCCCGGCGTGCAGGTGGGGAAGCAGCCGGTCGATCCCCCAGATGAACAGGCCGCCCGCGAGAAAACCCGTCACCGCCGGCACCCAGGGCGCCTTGCCCATCTGCTCGGCCATCTCGATCGCCGGGGCGAGCAGGGACCAGTAGCTGGCCGCGATCATCACCCCCGAGGCGAAGCCCAGCATCCCGTTCAGCACCCGCAGGCGGATCTCCTGGAAGAAAAAGACGAGCCCGGCGCCGAGGGCGGTCAGGAACCAGGTGAAGAGCGTCGCCAGGAGCGCCTGCAGCATCGGGGAAAGGGACGCGAATCCTTCGATCATGGAACCCTCCCGCGGACGGGGGATGAGGCCGGGCATGCGGCGCCGGCCGGGCGGCGCGGTTCGCCGAGCCACGCGGGATCCAGGGGGTCCCCGGCTTCGGGGGCGCGCTCGAGGTGCATCGCGCCCGCCGGGCAGACCTCGGCGCAGATCCCGCACCCCAGGCAACGGCCGGGGTCCACCCGCGGCAGGGTTCCCCGCAGGGCGATGGCCCCGAAGGGACAGCGCGCGCGGCAGCTCCCGCAGCCGACGCAGGCGGCGGGGTCGAGGCGCGGCCGGAACCCCGAGGGGGCGAGCATGGGAACCCCGTTTCGCCAGGCCTGCATGGCCCCGCAGCAGCAGGGGCAGCAGTTGCAGATCGCGTAGAATCGGCCGAGCATGGCCTCCTTGAAGAAGGCGTGGTGCACGTTTCCGCGCTCGCGGCACGCGGCGAGCACCGCAAGCGCCTCCTCCGGAGAGACCCGGCGGCTGCGCCGCGGGTGGTGCTCGGTGATGAACGAGGCGAAGGGTTCGCCGACGACCAGGCAGACGTCGAGGGGCCGGCAGGGGTTCGGGCGCGCGCTGCGGCAGGGGCAGTCGAGCAGGGCGAGGTGCTCCGGGTGATCGAGGACCAGATCGCGCGCCCGCGGATAGGGAAGGACCGTCTCCAGGCCGGTGAGCCGCAGAGGTTTCTCCAGCGTCACCAGGCGGCCTGCGGCCGGGGGCAAGATCACCTTGCCGTGGTAGCCGTCGGCGAACGCGCGTGCCAGGCGTCCCGGTCCTCCGGGGGGAGGCCCTTGGGCCGTTTTCCGGCGCCGGGGGACGAGGGGATGCTCGCCGGTGGCGACGGCGATGTAGAGGTACGGGAAGCGGGCGTAGACCCACGCATGGAGCCACTCCCAGAGATTCCAGCCGAAACGGCGGCGCAGGGCCTGCAGGAACGAAACCGTGGAGGGCAGGGGCGTCAGTCGCTTGAAGAGGAGTCCGCTCATCGGTTGCGTCGGGTCCGTCCGCCCCGATCCCGCAATCGGCCGGCGGGCGCAGGCCGAACCATACGCCAATCGGGGCGTCGGTGCAATCCCGGGTCGGGCCCTTGCCTTGGGCGAAGCTTGCCCCTATGGTGGGCATGCGCTCACCGGGCGCATGGGAGGTGCCGCTCATGACGGCGACGACGGACGAGATCGACGAGGCGATCGCCCGGGCGATCGCGACGCTTCCCCCCGACGGGCTGAACGCCCAAGTCGGCGTTCTCGTGCGCCGCGAGATCGAGGCGCGGATCCTCTCCCCCCTGGTCGCCGCCCTGGCGGCCCGTTGGGGCGAGCAGGCCGTGCGGGAGATCCTGCGGCGCGTGATCGAGGCGGCCGCGCGGCGGCAGGGCGCCGAGCTCGCCCGGACGGCGGGGGGGCGGACGCTCGAGCATTTCCGACGCGCGATGGAGCCCTGGATGCGGGGCGGTTCCATCGAGGTCGAGATCCTCGCTTCGGGGGAGGATCTCTGGGACTACCGGGTACGGCGCTGCCGCTACGCCGAGATGTACCGCGCGCTCGGGATCCCCGGGCTGGGCGTGATCCTTTCCTGCGCCCGGGACGAGGCGCTGATCGCGGGCTTCAACCCCCGGATCCGGCTCGACCGCGGCCGGACGATCCTCGAGGGGGCCGAGTCCTGCGAGTTCCGCTACCGCTGGCTCCCGTGACCATCCCGCAGGAGAGGGCCGTGCCCGAGGCGACCTGCCGCCCGGCCGAGGCGGAAAGGGGAGCGCGTCGACTGCGGGGCGCCGTCTTCTTCCTGGTCGCCTCCGGGTTCACGAACCTCTACCTCGTCCAGCCCGTCCTTCCCGTGCTGCAGGCGGAGTTCGCGGTCGGCGAGACGACGGCCTCCTTCGCCGTATCCGTGGTGGTGCTGGGGATCGCGCTCTCCAACCTGCCCTTCGGGCGCCTGGCGGACCGTCATCCCATCCACCCGCTCATCCTCGCCGGAGGCGGCGTCGTCTCCCTGGCCGGCCTCCTGTGCGCTCTCGCCCCGCGGCTTGAGGTCCTGATCGGGCTGCGTTTCCTGCAGGGGCTCTTTCTGCCGGCGCTCACCACCTGCATCGCGGCCGATCTCGCCCGCCGGCTGCCCCCCGAGCGACTGAACGTCATCCTGGGGGCCTACGTCGCGGCGACCGTGGTGGGCGGGCTGGCCGGCCGCCTGTTGGGAGGCTGGATCCACCCCCTCCTCCACTGGCGTTGGGCCTTCGTCGCCACCGCGTTGCTCACCGCGGCGGCGACGGCGGCCGCCTTCCGGGTCATCCCCCGGGAGGGCCGCCGCCCGGGGTCGGAGGGGGTGGAACCCGGTTTCGCCGTTCTCTTGCGGCGACCCGCCCTCCTCCGGCCGGTGGCGGCGGGCTTCGGCGGATTCTTCGTCTTCTCGGCTCTGTTCAACTACCTGCCGTTCTACCTGGCCGCCGAACCCTTCCGGGCATCGACCGGCCGCATCACGGGCATGTACCTCGTCTACACCCTCGGCGTCGTCATCGCCCCGCTCTCCGGCAGGGTCAGCAACCGCTTCGGCAACGGCGCCACTCTCGCGGCCGGGGCCGTCCTGCTCGCGGCCTCCCTTGCACTTACGCTCGTTCCGTTCTATACCGCCGTGGTCCTGGGTCTCTCGGGCGCCTGCCTCGGGTTCTTTTCCGTCCACGCCGCCGCGGTGGGCGCCCTGAACCGGAGGCTGGACCGCGGCCGCGGCCGGGCCAACGCCCTCTACGTCCTCGGCTACTACCTCGGCGGGACGGCGGGCATCACCTTGTGCGGCCAGGCCTACCAGGCGTGGGGGTGGGGCGGGGTCTGTGCCTTGGGGGCCGCGATGGCGCTGGCCATCGCCGGGATCGGGGCCTTCGAGCTCAAGCGGGCCGGGGCCGCGGGAACGACCGTTGTGAGCAAAGGAGAAACCACGCGATGCTCTGGGTGACGCGATCTCATGTCGATTTCTGCCGCGCGGCCTGTTCCTGGCTGATCGCCCGTTTCATCGATTCGGACGCCCAGTTCATCTTCGTCCCCCAAAGCGAGGTCTTGCCCCTCGCCGAGCGCGAGGGGGCGATCCCCTTCGACGTGCCCGGGGCCGGTCTTTACCGCCAGGGGGAGCTCTCGACCTTCGAGGCGATCCTGCGCAACTACAACCTGAACGACCGGGCGCTGCTGCGGATGGCGAAGATCGTGAACGCCTCCGAGAGCGGCAAGCCGGAGAAGGACCCCCTCGCCGCGGGGCTCGAGGCCGTCGCCGTCGGCTACAGCGTGCGCTACCCCGACGACCTGCAGAACCTCGAGCACCAATTCGAGGTCTTTGACGCCCTCTACGCCTGGTGCCGTCTCGGCGTGGCGCGCGAGAAGTTCTGGAACTGAGCCTCCTCAGCCCCCGACCCGCAGCCCCACGGTACGGCCGTCCCGCAGGTTGACCAGCCCCTCCTCGCAGATCCTGAGGTAGGGGATCGCGGCGCCGGTCAAGGTCACGAGCGTGAGCAGCGGGTCGGGAAGATCGGCCCCCAGCTTCCGGAGGGCCGCATTGAGGGCCTCGATCTCGGAGGCGAGCTCCTCGAGCGGCCGGTCGGAGGCGAGGCCGAAGACCGGAAGCGCGACCTCGCCATCCAGCGCTCCCGCCCCGCGCAGGACGGCGCCTCCCTGAAGCTCGGCCACCCGGTTCACCGCGGCCGCCATGTCCGCTTCCCGGCTCCCGACGACCACGATGTCCGGCCCGTCCCAGGCCGCGCTGCAGGCGACCGCGCCGCGGCCGAGGCCGAAGCCGCGCAGGATCCCGGTGAAGAGCTTGCCGGGGCGGCGGGCGCGGTCGACGGCCGCGACCTTGAGGAACCCGCCCTCTCCCGGCAGGTGAAGCTCCCCCTGCCGCACCGGGAGCCGAAGATGCCGCTCCGCGGTGACGAGATCGCTGACGAGCTCGATCACCCGCACCTCCGCTTCCCGAGCCTCCGGAAAGCCGCTCAGGCGGAAATCCTCGGCCGCAAGCGGCCGCGGGAGCCGCACCGTGTGGCGGCTGCGCCAGGAAAAGGCGTGCCGCCGGGCGGGCAGGACGAGGCGTCCCCCCTCGAAGACGACCCGGCCGCCGCAGATCACCGTCTCGGGACGGAAGTCGGCGAGGTCGCGGGTGAGCACGAGATCCGCCAGGCGGCCCGGCGCGACGGCGCCGAGAAGGTGGTCGAGCCGGAAGTGCTCCGCGGGGTGGAGGGTCGCCATGCGGACGGCCTCGACCGGCGGGATGCCGGAGGCGACGGCGCGGCGGAGCGCGAAATCGAGGCCGCGCCCCCCGCTCCAGTCCTGGGGGGAGAGCCCGTCGCTGGCGAGGCAGAGCCGCCGGAGATCGACCCCGTCCTGCCGGATCCGGGCGATCGCGGCGAGGTCGCGGCGGATGCTCCCCTCGCGGGCGAGGACGTGGACTCCCCGGCGCAGGCGCGCGAGCGCCTGGGCGGCGTCGATCGGCTCGTGGCAGGAGGTGACGCCGAGGGCGAGGTAGGCGGCGAGCTTGGATCCGGAGGCGCCGGCCGAGTGCCCCTCGAGGAGTTTCCCCGACCGCAGGGCCGACGCGAAGGCGGGGAGGTAGACGGCGGGCTCCTGGAGCACGGCCTGCCAGTAGGCCTCCCCCAGGCCGAGGATGTCGTCGCGGGCCAGGAGGGCGGAGAGATCGGCCGCGGCGATCCCCCGGGCGGCGGTGCTGATCGACACCATGGCCGGGGCCGTCGCCAGGAAGCGGATCGGCTGGCCGGCGAGCGAGTCGAGAAAGTCGAGCACCCCCTCCAGGCCGGCGACCGGGTACGGCTCGAGGGTCTCGGTCACGAGGGTCGTGACCCCCGCTGCGGCCGCGAAGGGGACGACCGCGGGCGCACAGGCGATCCAGGCAAGGTGGGTGTGGCCGTCGATGAGTCCCGGCGTGACGAAGCGGCCGGCCGCGTCGATGCGCCGGGTGGCCGCCCCGCACACGTCGGCCGTTTCCGGCGCGACCCGGGCGATCCACGGCCCGCGAACCGCGATGCCCATGCCGGGCTCGACCTCGCCGGTGAAGACGTTCACGAGGCGGGCGTTTTCGATGACGAGATCGGCCGGCTCGCGGCCGAGCGCGGTTTCCATCACGGCAAGCAGGCTGTGGCGGTCGCGGGGGGGGAAGGGCGATGCCATGCGGGGCCTCCTTTCAGCAGAGGAAGACGTCGACCGGAACGCGGCTGATCAGGCGTCCGCCCGCGGCGGTCACGACGAAGACGCTTTCCACGCCGGCCGCGAAGCGTCCCTCGTAGACGAGCTTCGGCTCGAGCGCGAAGACCATGCCCTCCTCGAGCGGGGTGTCGTGGCCGCGGGCGAGGAAGGGGGGCTCGACGAGCTCGAGGCCGATCCCGTGGCCGACGAAGCGGACCTTGTGGCCCGGCGGGCCGAGAAAGGACTCCTCCACGCCCATCTCGCGGGCCAGCCGGACGGCCTCGTCGAAGAGCGCCCCCGCCGTCACCCCCGGCCGCGCCGCGGCGATCAACCGGTCGTGGAGAGCGATCGCCGCCCGGCAGGCGGAAAGCGCCTCCGGCGGCAGGCCGCCGATGGCGAACATGCGCGCCTCGTCCAGGTGGTAGCCGTTTTTCACCGAGCCGAAGTCGACGAGGATCGGCTCGCGGGGGCGCAGCCGGCGGGGCCCGGCGCCGGCGGGGAAGGCGCACGAGGTGCCCGAGCCGCTCGCCGGGGCATCGAGCATGCCGGGACGGCCGCCGTTGGGGCCGCTCAGGACGTGCCCGGGGTAGCCCAGGGCGTTGAAGCCGCGCACGCGCAGGAGCCCGGCGTGCCCCAGCCCGCGCGCGTAGGCCTCGGCCCGGGCGGCGAATTCCACCTCGGTCAGGCCGGGGGCGAGGATCGTGCGCATGAAGGCGAAGGTGCGCGCGCTCATCTCCGCGGTTTCCTCGAGGCGGGCGATTTCCCAGGCCGACTTGCGGCTGCGGAGCCTCAAGAGGATCGGGGAGGCGTCGAGGCACTCCGCGGGTTCGAGGAGGCCCCGCCAGAAGCGGAAATCGTTCACCGGCAACACGTCGAGCTCGAGGCCGAGCCGCGCGGGCAGGCGCCCGAGGCGCTCTCTCAGCAAGGCCGGGATCCGGCGCGCGCTCGCGATCGGCAGGATCTCGGGCAGCGGGGATTCCTCGCGCGCCCGGGGGGCGAAGCGGCGGACGAAGAGAAGCGGAGGCCCCTCGGCCGGCACGCGGAAGGCGGGCTCCTCGGCGTCGCCGAAGGCGGAAGCGGTTTCGCTCATTCGTTCCTCGCGAGGATGTCCTGCAGGCGGCGTGCCGCCCCCTGCATGGCGGCGGCGATCGCCTGGAGGGCGGCTTCGTTCATGGTTTCGGCGAGCCCCACGACCCACAAGGCGAGCGGCAGCCCGGCCGGGGAGCCGAGGGCCACGGCGACGGCGCGCACCCCCGGCAGGTACTCCTCGCGGTCGATCGCGAACCCCTGACGCCGCACGGTCTCGAGCTCCTGCAAGTAGCGCTTCCGGTCGGTGATCGCCTGCGGGGTGTAGGGGAGAAGGCCCTGTTCGCGGATCAGGGAAACGGCCCGCGCGCGGGGCAGGCCGGCGAGGAAGACCTTGCCGACCGCGCCGGCGAGCAGCGGGATCGAGGTTCCCGGCGGGGCCGAGATCTTGAGCGGCTTGGCGGCCTCGGCGGTGGCGACGATCAGCCCCCGCGTGCGGCTCAAGACGCCGAGGCAGACGGTTTCCCCGATGCGGTCGCGCAGGCTGTCGAGGACGGGCTGGGCCTGCTCGACGATGCGGAAAAAGTTGCGGCTGCGGAAGGCGAGCTCGACGACCGCAGGCCCGATGGCGTAGCCGCGACCCCGCGGGCTTTCGCACAGGGCCTCGCAGTCGAGAAGCGCACCGATCAGGCCGTGGAGGGTGCCCTTGCTGTAGCCCAGCCTGCGGGCGAGCTCGCTCAGGGTCATCGCGCCGCGGGCGGAGGCGACGGCCTCGAGCAGGCGGAAGGCCTTGAGGACCGCGGGCGCCCGGTAGCGCGCCGCGTTCGGGCGGCGTGGGGAGGGAGTCGAATCGTTCATCATGGTGAACACTTTAGTACCCGGGTTTTCCGCCCCTGTCAAGCGCCGAAGCGGCGGCGAACGCGAAAAAAGAGCCTTAAAAACAATGATCCGCCGGGGCATCGCGGGCCTTGACAAGGGGCCGGGCCCGGGTGTACAAATCCCAGAAAGTTCTCCATGGTGAACAATCATGGCCCCGGCGGCGGCCGGCAGGCCGTCCCGCTCCGGGGTGCAGGAGGAGGGCCGCGATGAAAATTCAGAAGGTGATGGAAGGCCCGCGCGACGGGGAGGTGCGTTGCCTCACCTGCTTCGAGCGCTTCCGGCCGCAGCTCGGCGCCGAACGCGCCCGCTGCCCCAAGTGCGGCATGGAGTGGCGCATCTCCTGGCCCTACCCGAAGACGGCCCGGATCCGCGGGCCGGTGTGGGAAAATTTCCCCCTCGGGACCGAGGAAACGATCTGAAAGGAGGCCGTTCATGGCGCTCAACCGCAGCATCGCCTACATCGACCTCACGACGGGAGAGGTGCGCACCGAGAAGATCCCCCTCGAGTGGCGGCGCCGGTACATCGGGGGGCGCGGCCTGGACGCCTATCTCCTCTACACCCACTGCCCGCCCCAGGCCGACCCGCTCGGCCCGGAGAACGTGCTGCTGGTCAGCGCGGGGCTCCTCGTGGGGACGATGGCCTCGGCGTCGGCGCGCACGCACATCATGGCCAAATCGCCGCTCACCGGCATTCTCGGCTCGGCCAACATGGGCGGCTTCTTCGCCCCCGAGCTCCGCTGGGCGGGGTTCGACCACCTCGTGATCCGCGGCCGGGCCGAGAGGCCCGTCTACCTCTACATCCACAACGGCGAAATCGAGATCCGCAACGCCGAGAAGCTCTGGGGCTCCGGGGTCTACGACACCCAGGACCTCATTCGTCGCGAGCTCGACGACCCGGAGACCCAGATCCTCTGCATCGGGCAGGCGGGCGAGAACCTCGTCCGCTTCGCCAACGTGATGACCGGCCGCAAGAACGCCGGCGGCCGCACGGGCATGGGCGCCGTCATGGGCGCAAAACGCTTGAAGGCCGTCGCCTGCCGCGGCACCCAGAGCATCGCCATCCGCTTTCCCGAGGAGGCGCTCGAGTACAACAAGCAGATCATCGACCAGGTCGTCTCGACCAAGGTCTCCCAGATCATGCAGCGCTGGGGGACGGGCTTCATCTTCGGCGTGACCAACACCACCGGGCTCGTCCGCTGCAGAAACTTCCAGTACAACCAGCTTCCCAACAGCGAGGACATCGAGTGCGAAAACCTCGACAAGGTCTCGATCGGCCTCGACGGCTGCTTCGGCTGCCAGGTCCACTGCCGCCACCGCTACATCATCCCCGAGGGCCCCTACGCCGGCACCTACGCCCAGGGTCCCGAGTACACGAGCCAGGGCGCCTTCGGCGCCGAGGTGGGCTGCCGCAGCCTGAACACGGTGCTCGTGGGCAACCACCTCGTGAACGATTACGGCATGGACACCCTCGAGGTGGGCAGCATGATGGCCTGGGCGATGGAGCTCTTCGAAAAGGGGATCCTCACCGAACAGGACACCGCCGGGCTCAAACTCGCCTGGGGCGACGACGAGGCGGTGATCGAGCTCGTCCAGCGGATCGCCTTCCGCCGCGACATCGGCGACATCCTCGCCGAGGGCCCGCTCGGGGCGGCGCGGCGGATCGGGCCGCAGAGCCTGCCCTACCTGATCCACGTCAAGGGCATGAGCAACCTGCACTCCGACGAGCGCCCGACCCCCGCGCTCGCCCTCAACATCGCCGTCTCGAGCCGCGGGGCCGACCACCTGCGGGGTCGCCCGGCGATCGACCTCTACAACCTGCCGCTCCCCGTGCTCGAGCGCGTCTACCGCAACCCCGACGGCTACACCGGCCCGCTCACCAACAGCTACTCCGAGTACGAGGGCAAGCCGCGCATGGTGCAGTGGCAGGAGCTCGTCTACATGGCCGTCGATTCCCTCGGGATCTGCAAGTACCACACGGTCTTTCTCAGCCCCAACCACCCCCAGTTCCAGGAGTTCGCGCGCCTGATCTACCTGAACACCGGCCTCGAATTCAGCGAGCGGGAGATCTGGGACGCCGCCGAGCGCTGCTACACGATCGAGCGGCTCTTCAACCTGCGCGAGGGGATGACGCGCAAGGACGACTGGCTCCCCGACCGCTACTTCGACGAGCCCACCCGCCTGGGGCTCCCGGTCGCCCGCGGCAAGTGCATCGACCGCGAGAAATTCCGCGCCATGCTCGACGAGTACTACCGCCTCCACGGGTGGGACGAAAACGGGGTTCCGACGCCCGAGACCCTCGAGCGGCTCGGAATCGCCGCGCTCAAGCCGGCCGCCTGAGCGGTGCGCCAAGGAGAGGACCCATGGGAAAGAAAATCCTGATCACCGACCCCGAGCGATGCACCGGCTGCCGGCTCTGCGAGATCGTCTGCTCGGTGAAGCACGAGGGGGTGAGCAACCCGGCGCTTGCCCGCATCCACGTCGTCAAGTGGGACAACGAGGGGTTCTATCTCCCCATGCGCTGCCAGCAGTGCCGCGAGGCGCCCTGCCTCGCCGTCTGCCCGAAGGGGGCGATCCGGCGGGACGAGGCGCTCGACTGCGTGCGCATCGACGAGGAGCGATGCATCGGCTGCAAGCTCTGCGTGCAGGCCTGCCCGTTCGGCGCCATGGGCTGGGACGCCGAGCGCGGCCGCGTCTTCAAGTGCGACCTCTGCCAGGGAGACCCCCAGTGCGTGCGCTTTTGCGACATGAAGGCCGTCGATTACGTGGAGGCGGACCGCCTGAGCTGCGTGCGCATGCGCCAGGCCGGGGAGCAGTACTCCGCGCTCATGCGCCGCTACGGGAGGGGTTGAATGCGGGTGGTCGTCGAAACGCTCGGCTTGCCCACCCTCGCCGCCGTCCTGGGCAAGCGGACCGAGATCGATCTCCCCGCGGGGGCGAGCCTCGCGGACCTGATCGGCCACGTCGTCTCGCGCTTCGGGCCCCAGGCGCGCCAGGGGCTCCTCGACGCGGAGGGGAGGCTCGACCTCACGATCCAGATCCTGCTGAACGAGGAGGGCTTCGTCCCGCGGGAGGAACTCGCCGCGCGGCGGCTTCGCGACGGCGACCGGGTCCGGCTCATGCTGCTGGTCGGCGGGGGGTAGCCCCGCCGGCCGGGGACGGCGCCCGGGTACGGGGGTCCGCGTTGCGCGGGATCCGAAGCCGTGCTATGGTGCGCCGCGGTTTGAATCCCCCCGCGGAAAGGAGTCCCCGATGGAGATCCGACGCATTCTGTGGCCGACCGACTTTTCGCAAAACGCCGCCGCCGCGCTTCCGCTCGTCACCCAGCTCAGCCAAAAGTTCGGGGCCGAGATCCATATCCTCTACGTGATGAAGGACTACCCCGCCTTCGGCGCGCACTACGGGCAGTTCGACCCCGAAGAGTGGAAGAAAATGCAGGAGTGGGAAAAGCAGACGGCCGAGGGGCGGCTCACCGAGATTTGCGACAAGTTCCTCAACGAATGCCCTCTCTACATCCGTCACATCGCCGTGGGCGAGCCCGCCAAGGAAATCCTGCGCCTGATCGGCGAGGAGAAGATCGATCTCGTGGTGATGGCGAACCGCGGCAGCGAGGGCCACTTCAACTTCGGCAGCGTGGCCGAGCGCGTTCTCAAGTGTACGACCGTGCCGGTCGTCATGATCCCCGTGTGAGCCTGGCCGCCCGGGCGGCGTAGGGACGGTGGCCGTCGCGCGGCCGCCGGGGGCTCCCGGCGGCCGCCGCCGTTTTCCCGGGCCGTCGCACCCCTCAGCCGATCTTCAGGACGATCGCGGCCGCGGTGTCCCCCGCCGCGCAGCCGGCGAAGAGCACGTAGCCGCCCCCCTTCATCACCGCCTCTTCGATCCCCTCGATGATCAGCCGCCCCGCGGTCGGCCCCTGCGGATGGCCGTAGATCAGGGAGGAGCCGTAGTTGTTCATGCCGCGCATGACGTCGATGCCGAGCTTGCGCGCGAGGAAGACATCGTTGGCGGCGAAGGGGTTGTGGGTCTTGATCACCGCGCATTGCGAGGCGTCGATTCCCGCCCCCTCGAGGGCCATCTTCGCCGCGGGATAGACCGCGGCCGCCATGAACGCGGGTTTCGTCCGCGCGTAGCCGTAGGAGACGACGCGGATCTCGACGGCGGGGTCCGCGCTCAGCGTGCGGGCGCGCTCGCGCTCGGCGACGATGATCCCGCAGTGGCCGTCGGCGGGATGGGTCTGGCTGCCGTAGGTGAGCACGCCGTTCGGCAGGACCGGTTTCAGGGCGGCCAGGCCTTCGGCCGTGGTGGCCATGACCCCCTCGTCGGCTTCGAGCATCACCGTCTGCTTCTTGGAGACCCGGATCATCACCGGGAACATGTAGCGTTTCTGGAATTCGCGGTCGTTGGCGAGGGCGTCCTGGTACTGGCGGTAGCGCTTGAGGGTCACCGCGTCGCATTCCTCGCGCGTGATGCCCTCCTCGCGGGCCACGTTCTCGGCGGTCTGGATCATGGCCTGGCCGGCCCAGGGGTCCTTGTTGAAGTTGTCCATCATCCAGTTTTCCGAGATGACCTGGCCGCCCGGCCCGAGCGGGTTGGGCCACACCACGTGGGGACCGTTGGAGCAGCGGTCGGTCATCAGGCAGAAGGGGGCCTGGAAGAGCCCGCACTCGACGCCCATGGCCGCGGAGTAGACGGCGACGGTCGAGGTGGAGCAGGCCTGGCTCACCCAGATGCCGGGGACTCCCGCCGCACCCATCAGCGCCGCCGCCCAGGGGCCGCCGTAAAACCCCTGGTGCTGGTGCACCGTGAGGCCGAGGAAGACGTAGTCGAAGGTTCGGGGGTCGATCCGCTTTTCGGCGAGCCAGCGCTTGGTCGTCTCCGCCGCGAGCACGATGGCGTGCTCGTTCGCCATCGTGCCCTGCCAGCGGGCGAAGGGGGAACTGAAGTAGCCCTTGTAGGGGATGTAGGCCTTGGTCAGCATGGTCCGTTCTCCTCCTTCTCAGCGCTTGGGGGTGCGCAACTTTTCCTTGAGGACGCGGTGCAGGATCTTGCCGGTGGGGGTGCGCGGCATCTCCTCCGGGGAAATGAAGATGACGTCCTTGGGGCGCTTGTAGCCGGCGAGCCGATCCCGGCAACAACGCAGGATCTCCTCGGCCGTGATGCGCTTGGGGTCCACCCCCGGCCGGGGGATGACGACCGCGGTCACGCGCTCGCCCCATTTCTCGTCGGGCACCCCCACGACGGCGCAGTCGAAGACGCACTCGTGGCTGCCCACGACCTCCTCGACCTCGCTCGGGTAGACGTGCTCGCCGCCGGTGATGATCATGTTGTCCTTGCGGTCGACGATGGTGAAGAAGCCGTCCTCGTCGCGCCGCGCCATGTCGCCCGCGGAAAACCAACCCTCGTGGAACGAGGCGCGCGTCTTGTCGGGGTCCTTGTAATACTCGCGGAAGAGCATCGGCCCGCGCGAGTAGAGCTCGCCCACCTCGCCGACCGGGACCTCGCGCTTGTCGGGCCCCAGGAGCCGCACGAACTCGGTGCCGAGCGACTCGAAGCCGATCGAGCCGAGCTTCTCCAGCTGGTGCTCGGGCTTGAGCACGGTCACGATCCCGGCCTCGGTCGAGCCGTAGGCTTCGTAGAGCTGGACCCCGGGGAAGAAGGCCATGATGTCGAGCTTCATCTTCTGGCGCACCGGGGCCGAGGAGCAGAGCAGCTTGCGGATCGAGCTGCGGTCGTGGCGGCGGGCCTCGGGCGGGGCGTTCAGGATCAGGTTGTAGTGCGTGGGGATGAGCGAGATGAAGGTGATGCGCTCGCGGGCGATGATCTCGAGGATCTCCTCGGCGCGGAAGGAGCGCGCCGGGTGGATGTAGACCGAGGCGCCGATGTAGGTGAAGGTGAAGGTGAAGAAGGTGGAGTTGATGTGGCACAGGGGCATGACGTTCATGCAGACGTCGTGCTCGTTGAAGCCGAAATCGACGGCGTTGATCAGGTAAAAGGCGATGTGCGACTCGTGCGTGCGCACGACGCCCTTCGGCCGGCCCGTGGTCCCCGAGGTGTAGATCAGGATCCAGGGGTCCTCCGGCCGGACCACGGCCTCCGGCTCGGTCTCGGGGGCGCCCGCGATCCATTCCTCGTAGAGGCGGAAGCCCTCGGCGCGCTGGCCGACCACGATCCAGCGGTCGTCCGGGATGCGCGGCAGCCGCGGCCGGATGGGTTCGACCGTCGGCAGGAAATCGTCGTGCACGACGAAGGCCTCGGCATCGGCATGGTTGGCGATGTATTCGACGTCGGCGGAGATCAGCCGGAAATTGATCGGCACGATGACGATCCCGGTCTTGGCCGTGGCGAGGTAGAGCTCGACGATCTCGATGCTGTTTTCCAGCAACACCGCGATCTTGTCGCCCGACTTGAGGCCGAGCTCGAGCAGGCGATGGGCCAACCGGTTCACCCGCCGGTTGACCTCGGGGTAGGTGAAGGCGCGGCGTTCGTCCTTGAGGGCGACCGTCCGCGGGAATTTCTTCGCGTTCACCTTGAGGATCTGGCCCAGGTTCAACCATGCCGCAGCCATGGGGTCCCCTCCTTCCGCATCACGCCGGGTGCCGCCCCCGCCTCAGCGGATCGAGATGCGCACATCGACCGCCACCGCCCGGTCGGGAAAGGCGAGCACCGGGTTCACGTCCATCTCCTGGATCTCCGGGTGATCGACCAGGAGTTGGGAGAGCTTTTCGATCATCTCGACCAGGGCCTCGCGGTCGACGCCGGGTCGGCCGCGGACCCCGTCGAGCAGGGCCCGCGCCTGGATGGCGTCGAGCATCTCGCGCGCTTCCGCCGTGCTGACGGGGGTGAGGCGGAAGACGACGTCTTTCAGCACCTCGACCAGCACGCCGCCCAGGCCGAAGACCACCGCGTGGCCGAGGCCCTCCTCGGCGCGGGCCCCGAGGATCAGCTCGAGGCCGCCGGGGAGGAACTTCTGCACGAGGAAGCGCAGATCGGGGTAGGCGAAGGCCTTTTTCATCTCTTGGGCGGCGCGCTTCACCGCGGAGGCGCTGCCGAGGTCGAGCACCACCCCGCCGCGGTCGGTCTTGTGCAGGAGCTCGGAGGCGTCCGCCTTGAGGACCACGGGGAAGCCGATCGCCGCCGCGGCCTCGGCCGCCTCCTCGGGGGTGCCGGCCGCTTTCCAGCGGGCGACGGGGATGCGGTAGGCCTCGAGCAGGCGGTAGGCCTCCTCGGCGCTCAGCCGGCTGCGGCCGGCCCGGCGGACCTTCGCGAGGATCCGGCCGACCTTCTCCCCCTTTAGGTTCGGAAAGGAGCGGATCGTCCGCGGTGCGCGGTCGCACAGGGCGCGGTAGCGCACGAGCGCCGCCATGGCGCGCGCCGCCTCGCCGGGGAGGGGGAAGCAGGGCACCTCGCCCTCGCGCAGGATGCGGAAGACTTCGGCCCATTGACGGGGGTCGGTCATGAGGTTGCAGACGATCGGCTTGCGGCGCGCGCGGTTGACGGCCACGATTTCCCGGGCGATCGCTTCGTTGTCGACGAAGAAGGGGGTGACGAAGTTCACGAAGACGCCGTCGAAGCCCTCGTCCTCCATCATCGCATCCAGGCAGGCGCGGTAGTGCTGGGCGGTGCCGGTGGCGAGGACGTCGACCGGGTTGCCGACCGAGGCCTCGGGGTAGAGCGCGGCCTTCAGCCGCTCGTGGGTCGATGCGGAAAGCGGCGGCAGGGTGCAGCCGGCGGCCACGAGCACGTCGGTGGCGATCACCGCCGGGCCGCCGGTGTTCGTGATGATGCCGATGCGGTTGCCGCGGGGGATCGGCTGGGTGGCGAAGGCCGCGGCCGCCTGGATCAGGTGCCCCTCGTCGCGGAAGGAGAGGATCCCGGCCTTTTCGAAGATCAGGTCGGTGGCGATGTCCTCCTTGGCGAGGCCGCCGGTGTGGGACGCCGCGGCGCGCGCGCCCTCCTTCGTGCGGCCGGCCTTCATGGCGAGGATCGGCTTGCGGGCGGCCACCTCCGAGGCGACCCGCAGGAAGTTCGCCGGGTCCCGCAGCCCCTCGACATAGGTCACGATCACGCGCGTTCCCTCGTCGCCCCCGAGGTACTCGAGGATCTCGGGAATGGTCACGTCGACCGCGTTGCCGTTGGAGGCGTAGATGCGGGTCCCGACCCCCATCTGGGCGAAGGCCTGGTGGATGACCTCGGCCACCCCGCCGCTCAGGGCGACGATCGAGATGAAGCCCGGATCGGGCCGCGTGAAGGTGAAGTTGCAGTAGGCGCGGATCGCGGGGTCGGTGTTGATGACTCCCTGGCAGTTGGGGCCGAAAATGCGGATCCCGTAGCGCCGCGCGCGCTCGAGAAAATCGTTCTGGATCGCCGCCCCCTCGGGGCCGGTTTCGGCGAAGCCTCCCGAGTTGATGATGATGTGCTTGACGCCCTTCTTGCCGCAGTCCTCGACCGCCTGGGGGACGAACTTCGCCGGGATGACCATGTGGACGACGTCGATCCCGTCCGGGCAGTCGAAAATCGACTTGTACGCCTTCAGGCCGCGGATCTCCTCGGCGTTGGGGTTGATCGGGTAGATCGCGCCGGTGAAGCCGAAATCGATCAGGTTCTTGATCACGCGGTTGCCGATGGAAAGCTCCTTGGTCGAGGCCCCGATGACGGCGACCGCGCGGGGCCGGAACAGCGAATCCAACATGGCGTCCTCCTTGTGCCGGCGGCTACCCGCGGCGCTCCTCGAGCTGCTCGATGAAGGCCTCGACGTTCGTCTTGGTCTGCTCATCGGAGATCAGCCGCAGGTCGTTCAGGTCTCCGTTGAGGATCAGGCTGGGAATCCCGGTTTCCTTCTCCAGGCGCTGGGGCATGCCGTAGCGGCAGTTCGAATTGTTCGGGCAGGTCTTGGCGTCGTGGTAGATGATTCCGTCCACCTGGAAAAAGGAGAGCATGCGGCGGATGTAGTCTTCCTTCGCCTCGTCGGAGCGCACGATGAAGAGCTCGGTGTAGGCCCGGGCCATGCTGGGGATGGGGTCGTTGGGGTCGAGCGCGGAGAAGATCCAGCTGTTGCAGTAGGTCGACGCCAGGACGTTCGCGCGCAGCGAGGCGAAGAGCTGGGCGTGGGCGCTCAGCCGGCCCCAAACCGGCATCCCGTCCCAGTAGATGCGGTAGCGCTCCTCCTCGATCGCCCCCTCGCCGCGGCGGATGCGGTCCTCGAGTTCGGCCAGCAGCTTGCGGTAGACCTCGACCGCCTTCGGGGTGCCGCGTCCGACGACCGCGGGGCCCATCAGGGTGGTGCCGTCGAAGAAGGTGATCGGCGAGGGCCGGGCCGCGGCCGTGTCGAGGATCTGTTTCCAGAGCTCGGAGCACTGGCGGGAGAGATCGACCGCACGGCGCAGGTCCTCCATCTCGAAGCGCCGGCCGGCGACCTTCTCGAGCGGCGGGATCAGGGCCTCGAGCTGTTTGGCGATCGAAACGATGTGGCGGTCGGTCACCTCGTCCACCCCGCGGTAGGTGTGCACGCCGAGGACGGGGGCGTTGAATTTCTGCCCGTACCAGACGAACCAGTCCTGCACGTCGCGGCACTGGTTGGTGTTGTAGACAAGCACGTCCGGCCGGGGGATGCTCTGGATGCCGAAGGCCTTCTGCAGGGGGGTCACCCCGCGCAGGAACGCGCCGATATCCGCGGTCAGGTAGGAACAGATGTCCGGCGAGTAGCCGATCGCGTTCGCCTCGGGGATGAGGTCGGTGGCCATGCGGGTCGCCCCGAGCATGGCCGAGTGGGTCTCCGGGAAATAGACCAGAAAGCCCAAGGCGCGCAGGATTTCGGCCGGGCCGACGCTCGTGCACCAGGCGATCTTGGGGGAGCCCGCGGCCGCGGCGGCGTCGAGCTCGAGGTAGTAGTCGCGCATGAACTGGTTGATGTCCGCGGCGGCGGCGAGTTTCTTGCGGGGGGCTTTTTTCTCTTCACTCATGACGAAACGGCCTCCATGGATCGATGGGTTAGGGTTCCCCGGATCCGCTCCGGGCGTAGAGCGCCGCCCCGACCGCCCCGGTGAACTGGGGATGGGGGGGCACGAGGACGGGGCGCCCGATCAGCTCCTCCATCATGCGCACGAGGTAGGGGTTGTGGGCGACCACCCCGCCGGTCATCACGACCTCGGCGGTGAGCGAATCCATCTCCACGATGCGCTTGATCATGCTGTAGAAGACGCCCTTGACGATGTCCTCGACCTTCTTGCCGTGCCGGATGTGCTCGAGCACCTCGGTCGCCGAGAAGACGGTGCAGAAGCTCCCCAGGCGGACCATGTCCGTCGAGCGCTCGGCCATGGCGTTCATCCGCTCGAGCGGGATGTCGAGACGCGCGGCCATCTCCTCGAGGAAGGCGCCCGTTCCGGCGGCGCACTTGCGGTTCATCTTGAACGCCGTGCGCCGGCCGGAGGCGTCGAGCTTGATCACCTTGTTGTCCTGGCCGCCGATGTCGATCACCGTGATCGCCCGCGGAAAGGCATGGTAGCACCCCGCCGCGTGGCAGCCGATCTCGGTGCGCTGGTCGCGCGCATAGGGGACGTTCATGCGGCCGTAGCCGGTCGAGACGGCGCGGGCGATCCGGCCGGGATCGGCCCCGGCCGCGGCGAGCGCCTCCGCCAGGCAGGCTTCGGCGGTCGCCGTGAAATCGGTGCCCGACTTGCGGACCGCCAGGCCCAGGATCCGCCCCCCGGCGTCTATCACCGCGACCTTGGTGCGCGAGGAGCCGACGTCGCAGCCGACGTAGAGCGCCGCTTCGCTCATGGGTCCCGCCGTCGGAGGCTCATGCCGCTCCCTTCCGCTCCAAGCTCGACTCCAGCCCCTTCACCAGGGCCCGCATCGTGCGGTTGAACGGCGCGTCGAGGCCGGCCCGCTCGGCGTACTCGATGAACTTGCCGTTGATGTAGTCGATCTCGGTGCGCCGCCCGGCCTCGATGTCCATCAGCATCGAGGGCTTGTGGTCGCCGGCCCCGCGCATGTAGGCCATGGCCTCCTCGAAGTAGTCCCACCCGAGAAAGATCTCGTTGGCGCGGGCGATGCGGATGCACTCCTGGACGAGCGCCTGGACGATCGCGAAGACGATCGGGTCGCTCATCGCCCGCGACATGGTCAGGCGCGTCAGGGCGCAGACGGGGTTCATCGAGGCGTTCATGACCGTCTTGCGCCACACCATGGAGACGATCTGGTCGGTGTGCCGGGTCGGCAGCCCGCAGGCGGTGAGCGCCTCGGCCACGGCGAGCGCGGCCGCCCGGCCGGCGGGGTCGAGCTCCTGTACGTAGTGCGGCGGATGGTGAAAGGGGATGCGCACCCGGCCGGGGGCGAGAAGCCCGCAGCCGTAGTTGACCACGGCCCGCATCACCCGATTCCGGCCGAGCGTGCGGGCGAGCTCGCGCTCGGTGTCGATCCCGTTTTGCCAGCTCACGACGTAGCGCTCGGGGCCGAGAAAGCCCTCGAGCGCCGAGGCGATGAGGGGCAGGGCGTTCGCCTTGACGGTGATGAAGATGACCTCGGGATCCCAGGGGGCGAGGTCGTCCACCACGGGGCAGGTGCGCGTGACCGGCTGGCGGAAGGACTCGGCCCCCTCGAGCACGATCCCCGGGTCGAGAGCCGGGGCGAGGAGTTCGGGGACGACGTCGCAGAGGGTCACCTCGTGGCCGCCCCGGGCGAGAAAGGCGGCCACGATGCAGCCGACGGGGCCCGCCCCGACCACGGCGAAACGGGTGGGGAGGAACGCGGGGGGATCGCTCATGGCATCCTCCTCCAGTCGATGCGGCCCGGCCTCAACGGAACTGTTTCGGCCGCTCGTCCACGACGCGAAGCGCCTTGCCTTCGCTGCGGGCGATGAATTTCGGCTCGACGATCTCGACGTCGACCCCGATGCCCATCATGCCGCGGATGTGGGCCATGACGCGGGCGGCGACCTCGAGACGCTTTTCGGGGCCCGCCTCGTAAATGTCCTTGCGCCCCTCGACCTGGACGATGAGCTGGTCGAGGTAGCCTTTCTTGCGCACCACGAGGCGGTACTGGGGCTCGACCTCGGGGATCTCGAGCAGGAGCGACTCGATCTGCGAGGGGAAGACGTTCACGCCGCTGATGATCAGCATGTCGTCGGAGCGGCCGTAGATCTTGTCCATCTTGACGAAGGTGCGGCCGCAGGCGCATTTCTCCCGGCGCAGCCGGGTGATGTCCTTGGTCCGGTAGCGGATCATGGGCATCGCCCGCCGTTGGAGCGCGGTGAAGACGAGCTCGCCCTTTTCCCCCATGGGCAGCGGCTCGAGCGTCTGCGGGTCGACGATCTCGGCGATGAAATGGTCTTCGTTGATGTGGATGCCGTCCTGGACCTCGCAGTCGAAGCCCACGCCCGGGCCGCAGAGCTCGGTCAGCCCGTAGGCTTCCTGGGCCCGGATCCCCATGCGCTCCTCGATTTCCTGGCGCATGGCCGTCGACCAGGGCTCGGCGCCGAACACCCCGACGCGCAGCGGGAGCGCGCGGATGTCGACCTTCATCTCGGCGGCGCGCTCGGCGATGGTGAGGGCATACGAAGGGGTGCAGCAGAGGGTGGTCACCCCGAAATCCTTCATGATCGTGATCTGCCGCTCGGTCAGCCCCGAGCTGGTCGGAACGACCGTGCATCCCAGGCGCGTGAGCCCCTGGTGGAAGCCCAGGCCGCCCGTGAAGAGCCCGTGGCCGTAGGCGTTCTGGGCGATGTCGTCGGGCCGGACCCCCGCCGCCCAGAGGTTGCGCGCCATGAGCTCGGTCCACTGCTCGAGGTCTTCGGCGGTGTAGGGACCCGTGATCGGTTTTCCCGTGGTGCCCGAGGAAGCGTGCACGCGGACGACCTCCCGCAGCGGCACGGCACAGAGCCCGAAGGGGTAGTTGTCGCGCAGGTCGTTCTTCACGGTAAAGGGCAGCCGGGCGATGTCCTCGAGCGATTTGATCGCCTTCGGGTTGACGCCGGCCTCGTCGAATTTGCGCTTGTAGAAGGGGACCCGCTCGTAGACCCACTCCACGGTTTCCTTGAGCTTGCGGAGCTGGAACTTTTGCAGCTCGGGCAGCGGCAGGGTCTCGAACTTCTCGTCCCAGTACTTGCGCTCCGTTTTCTTTTCCTCTTTGCGCCCTTTGAGCACCATGGTCCTCGTTCCTCCCCGTCATGGCCTCCGCGGCCCGCCCTGGGGTCTCGGAGCGGATAGTGGACAACAGCCGCCGGCGCCTCGGCTCAGGCGGCGTTCTGGCGTGCGGCGGCGGCGCCCGCCGCGAACGCCTTGCGGTTCACCTCGAGCAGGTCGGGCTTGATCTTGCGCTCCATCGCCGCCTGGACCGACTCCGGCCGGATCGGGAGAAGGCCGGTCTCGACGAGGCAGCCGAGAAGCACCATGTTCACGGCGAGCACGTTGCCGGCCTCGCGCGCGAGGGCCGTCGCGTTGAAGGCGATCAGGCGCGCGGTTTTCGCGCGAATGAGCTCCTGCAGCCGTTTCAGGTCCGGGTAAACCCCCAGCCCGATGTTCACCGTGAAGGGCATGAGGGGGGCGAGGTTGGTGATGACCGTGCTCTCCCGGTGGCATTTGCCGAGCGCGCGCAGGGTCTCCGCCGGCTCGAAGCCGACGAGGATGTCGGCTTCGCCGTCGGCGATGATCGTGCTGTGGCCGGGCCCGAAGAGCAGGGCCGACTCGACGACGCCCCCCCGCTGGGCCATGCCGTGGATCTCGCTCATGCGGACCGGGACGTTCTCGATCAGGGCGGCCTCGGCCAGGATGGAGGAGGCCAAGAGGTTCCCCTGGCCCCCGACGGCGACGATGACAAGGCGTGTGGTCTTCATGGCTCAATTCTCCGCGGTTTCCCGGGCCGGGACGATCGCGTGCTCGGGACAGATCTGGGCGCAGAGGCTGCATCCGGTGCAGAGGTTCGCGTCGATGTGAATGCGGTCGTTCCAGACGTAAAAGGCCGGGCAGGCGAGGCGCGTCATGCAGACGCGGTGGTTCTTGCACTTCTCGCCCACGCGGAAGGGCTTTCCCCGCGGCAGCTTCAGGCTCTTGGCGTAAAGGACGCAGAGCTCCTGCGAAATGACGACCGAGACCCCTTGGAAGGAGAGCGCCTCCTTGATCTGCTCGATGCTCTTCTTCACGCGGTAGGGCTTGATCACGGTGACGTGGGGGACGCCGATCCCGCGCACCACGGCCTCGATCGAAACGCGGCCGTAATGTTCGAGCTTGAGTTGCTTCATGTCCACCCCGGGGTGGGGTTGGTGCCCGGTCATGGCCGTGGTGCCGTTGTCGAGGATCACGAGGGTGAAGTTGTGGTTGTTGAACACGGCGTTGATCAGGCCCGGGATCCCGGCGTGGAAGAAGGTCGAGTCCCCGATGAAGGAGACGACCTTGCGGCCGCTCACCTGGGAAAACCCCCCCGCGGTCCCGGTGGAGGAGCCCATGCAGATCAGGTAGTCGGCCATGGAGAGGGGAGGGAGAAGCCCCAGGGTGTAGCAGCCGATGTCGGTGGGGTAGACGGTCTCGATGCCGAGTTCCTCGGCCGCCTGGCGCACCTCGTAGAAGGTCGCGCGGTGGGAGCAGCCGGCGCAGAGGGTGGGCGGCCGTTGCGGGATGGGAGGGACGTCGGAGACGTCGACCGCGGGCCGGGCGCGGTCGGCCACCCCGAAGTAGCGCGCCGTCACCCGCCGCACGGTCACCGGGTCGAGCTCGTAGAGGCGCGAGAAGAGCTCCGGGGCCTTGCCGCGGATCGGCAGCGTGAGGCCCGCCTCCTGGGCGTGGGTCTTGGCCGCCTCCTCGAGGTAGGGCTCGCCCTCCTCGACGACGAGCGCCTTTTCGCAGCCCCGCAGGAACTCCTGGATGCGCCGCGCCGGCAGGGGATGGGAGAAGCCGACCCGCAGGATGCGCACGCGGTCTTCGATCCCGAGCTCGGCGACCGCGTCTTTCACGTAGTTGTAGCTCACGCCGTTGCAGAGGATGCCCCAGGGGCCGTCGCCTTCCTGGCGGTTGTAGGGCGAGGCCTCGGAGAGCGCCTGCGCGCGGGCGATGTGCTCGAGGAGCTTCACGTGCAGCTTGCGCGAGACGGCGGGCACCGTGACGAGGTTGAGCGGGTCTTTCACGAAGCGCCCGCGCGTCACCCGCGGCCGGATCTCCCCCAACGTGACGACCCCGGAGGAGTGGTTGATCCGGGTCGTGGTCCGCAGCAGGACCGGCTCCTCGAGTTCCTCGGAAAGCTCGAAGGCGTAGGGGAGGATTCCGTGCGCCTCCTCGACCGAGGAGGGCTCGAGCATGGGCAGCCCCGAGAGCTTGGCGTAGTAGCGGTTGTCCTGCTCGTTCTGGCTCGAGAACATGGCGGGGTCGTCCGCCGTGAGGATGACCATCCCGCCCTTCACCCCGACGTAGGCGAGCGTCATCACGGCATCGGCGGCGACGTTCAGCCCCACGTGCTTCATGACCGCCATGCTGCGCACCCCGCAGATGGCCGCCGCGGCCGCCACCTCGACCGCCACCTTCTCGTTGGTGCAATACTCGAAGTGCAGATCGCTTTCCTGGGAAATCTGGAAAAACTGAAGCGAAATCTCCGAGGAGGGGGTTCCGGGGTAGGTGCTCGCGAAGGCGACCCCCGCCTCGATCGCCCCGCGGGCGATCGCCTCGTTGCCGAGAAGAAGCATCTTCTCCCCCGGCCGGTCGGTCAGCAGCTTGTGCATTGTGTGCTTTTTCCTTTCTGCCCCAAAAGAGGTTGCCGCTCAGGGAACCAGGATCGGCCGCTCGCGGATGCGGCGGCCGTGGACGTCCTCGAAGACTTCGTTGATCCGCGCGAGCGGGAACTCCCGCACGAAGGGCCGGATCGCCACCTTGCCCTCCAGCACGAGGCGCAGGACCGCCGGGTAATGCTCGGGAACGCAGCCCCAGTTGCCGCGGGCGGAGGCGTGAAAGGCCATCAGGTTGGAGAGCCGGACCGTCACCGTGTCCATGGTGAAGCCGACGACCGCGAGCGAGCCGCCGTAGGTGAGCAGCCCGAAGGCGGTCTGCTGGCCGGCCGCCGTGCCGGAGGTCTCGAAGATCTTCCACTCCGTCCTGCGGCCGCCGTGCCGTTTCACCGCCTCGGTGACCGCGGCGCGCAGCTCCTTGAAAGGCAGCTGGGCGGCGTTGAAGGTTTCGGCGCAGTACGGGGCGATCGCGGCGAGCTTGGCGGGGTCGATGTCCACGGCGAAAACGACGGCCCCCAGGGCCCGGGCGATCTGGACGCCGAAGCCGCCCACCCCGCCCACCCCGATGAAGACGGCCGTGTCCCCGGCCCCCAGGTTCGCTTCGAGGATCGCCTGGTAGGGGGTGGTCACGGCGTCGGCCACCACGGCGAGCTCGGTCAGGGTGACGCCCGAGGCGCCGGCGGGCTTGCCCGCGGCATCGAGGGGGACCTCGCAGAGCTGATGGGCGGGGACGACGATGTGGCTGGCGAACCCGCCCGGGATGTCGTTCCCGGGCATTTTCTGCCGCGCGCAGATGTTCCCCAGGCCGCGGCGGCAGACGTCGCAGTCCCCGCAGGGCATGACCGCGGGGACGATCACCGCCTTGCCCAGCCACGACTCGGCGCCGGGGCCGGCCGCCTCCACCGTCCCGCTGATTTCGTGGCCGAGCGTCAGGGGGAGCGGGGACTTGGTGCGCACCCCGTCGTAGAAGAACCCGAGGTCCGTGTGGCAGACCCCGCAGCCCGCCACCTGGAGGCGCACCTCGCCCGCCCCCGGGGCGGGCAGCTCGGATTCCACCCTCTCGAGAGGTTTTTTCGGTTCGACCATCTGCCAGGAGACCATCTTCATGGGTCACCTCCCCGCGGGAATCGGTAGAGATCAGGCGCCCTTGAACTCGGGCCGCTTGCGGCCGAGCGAGGAGAGCCCCTCCAGGGCGTCGGCGGTGGCGAAGATCTCGGGCAGGCGCGCGAGCTCCACCTCGATCGCCTCGCGCACGGGAAGCCCCGCCTGGCGGTCGATGATCTCGCAGGCCAGCCGCAGCGCGATCGGCGCCTTCGCCCGCAGCGCCTTGAGCACGCGCTCGACCACGGCGGCGTCGAAGCCCGACGGCGCGCGGCCCTGGAGCAGCTCGGCGAGCGGCCCCGGCGCGAAGAGGGCCTGGAAGACCCGGAAGCGTTCGGGGATCGAACGCGGCCGGTACTTGTCCGGGGCCCCCTGGGCGGCGAGCTCGGCGATCGCCGTCTCCACCGCCGCGGGCTCGACCAGGCGGCAGGCGAGCCCGAGGTCGAAGGCGTCGCGGGCCGAAATCGGCGCGCCCGTGCAGGCGTAGTACTTGGCGAGCTCCGGGCCGAGCTGTCGCGCGGACCGCAGCATGCCGCCCAGGCCGGGGTAGATGCCGATCCCCGTCTCGGGGAAGGCGAGGGAGCCGGCGGGGGTGGCGACGATCGCCCGGCAGGCGAGCGCCAGTTCGCTGCCGCCGCCGAGGGAGAGCCCGTCCAGCAGGGCGATCGTGGGCTTCGGGGACTCCTCGATCGCCAGCAACAGCTCGTGCCCGCGCCGCGTGAAGGCGACGATGTCGGCGATCTTCCCCGCGCGGATCTTCTCCACGAAGTAGCGGATATCGGCCCCGGCGACGAAGGCCTTGCCGGCGCCGCGGAAGACGATCGCCGCGACGCGGGGGTCGGCTTGGGCCTCGGCGAAGCGCTCGGCGAGCTGCCCGACGACGGTTTCGTTGAGGGCGTTCATCGCCTCGGGCCGGTTGATCGTGAGGAAGGCGACCGACCCGCGCACGGCGAGGTCCACGAAGCGGAAGCGGAAGGGCCCCCCCTCGCGGCGCTGCCGTTCGAGGAGGGCGGGCATCTTGAAATCGGGGTAGCGGCGGCAGATCGCCTCCACGAGCGCGCAGGTCCGCTCGATCCCCAGCCGGTTCATGATCTCGAAGGGGCCCTCGCTCCAGCGCAGGCCGATCTTCGCCCCGCGGTCGGTGTCCTCGATCGAGGCGACCCCCTCGTCGACCAGCGCCGCCGCGACCCCCAGGCAGACGCCGTGGAAACGGTCGATCAGCGGCGGGATCTTCGCCTCCTCGACCGGCCCCTCGAGGTTCCAGTTCTCCTTCTTGTCCATCTGCGCCTTGAGCGCCGCGCACGGCGCGTAGAAGGGCCCCAGTTCGTTTCCGAGGGTCGTCGCGGCGTGGACGGCGATCGGGATGCCGGTCACGTTCATCAGCTGGAAGGGCCCCATGCCGATCTTGAAGGCGCGCTTGCCGGCCTCCTCGATCGTGGGGATGCCGGCCAGTCCTTCCTCGAGCATCCGCGCCGCCTCGTTCAAAAAGGGGACGAAGAAGCGGTTGACGGCGAACCCGGGGGCGTCCTGAACGAGAATCGCGGTCTTGCCGTGCAGCCGCGCGGCGAGCAGCGAGGCCTCGAGCGTCTGCGGGCTCGTCCCCGCGTGCGGGATCACCTCGAGGAGGCGGTTCTTGGCGGGGTGGTAGAAGTAGTGCAGGCCGATGAAGCGGTCCGGCCGCGAGGTCTGGGCGGCGAACTCGCGCACGTAGAAGCTCGAGGTGTTCGTGGCGAGGATCGTGGAAGGGGCGCAGATCGCATCGAGCTTGCGGAAGAGCTCCGCCTTCACCTGCTTGTCCTCGAAGACGGCCTCGATCACGAGGTCGGCGTCGGCGAGCGCCCGGAAGTCGGTCGTGCCGTGGATGCGGCCGAGGATCTCCTCGACCTGGGCGGGCGTAAAGAGGCGGCGCTCGACCCCCTGCTCGAGGAGCCGCCGGATGGTCTGGAGCCCGCGCGCGACGAATTCGTCCTTCAGGTCGACCATCACCACGGGGATCCCCTCCTGGGCGAACTTCTGGGCGATCCCGCTTCCCATGTTTCCGGCCCCCACGACCCCCACCTTGCGGATTGCGGACATCGGCTGCACCCTCCCTCAGCGGTTTTTCCAGATCGGTTTGCGCTTCTGCTCGAAGCTGGCGATGCCCTCGAGGGTGTCCTCGGTCTTCATGAGCGTGTTCAGGAAGAGATCGCTCACCCCCGCGAGCGCGTTCTTCAGGGAGAGGCCGAGGTGACGCTTCACGGCGAGCTTGTTGAGCCGCAGGATGAGCGGGCTCGCCTGCTTGAGCTCGCCGAGGAGCTCCTCGACCGCGGCGGAAAGGGCCCCGTCTTCCACGCATTGGGTCACGAAGCCCAGGCGCTCCGCCTCGCTCGCCTCGTAGCGCCTGCCGGTCGTGCAAATCTCGATCGCCCGCGCCGGGCCGACCAGGACGGGCAGGCGGATCGCCGCGTAAGGCGGGAAAAAGCCGAGTTTGACCTCGGGTTGCCCGAAGACCGCGCTCTTCGCCGCGATCACGATGTCGCAGGCGATCGCCACCTCCATGCCGCCCCCCAGGCAGGCGCCCTGGACGGCGGCGATCGTGGGGACCTCCTGGGTCTCGATCCCCTCGAGCAGGCGGTTGAAGACGGCGATCATCCCCTCGACCTGCTCGGGCCTGTGGTCGGCGACCTCGACCCCCGCGCAGAAGCTCGGGCCCTCGGCGGCGAGCACGATCGCCTTGAGGCCCCGGTCGGCCCGCAACCGGTCGAGCACGCCGCAGAGCTCCTCCATCATGGGGATGTGGAGCACGTTGTGCCTCGGCCGCGCCAGCACCAGGCGCGCGACCCCCTCGGCCGTGTCCAGTTTCGCAAACGAAAGCTCAGGCATCGGTCCCCCTCCTTCGCCCGGGCGGCGGCGGGCCGCTCCCGCACCGCCCCGCGGGCCTCAGGCCTTGACGAAGACGTAGCTCAGGCGGTCCCCGGCCAGGCGCTCCGCGCGCACGGCCATCGCCAGGCCCACGGCGAGCTCCTCCTCGGGAAGGTCGCGCGCGATCCGGCCGAACACCTTGAACTCCCCGTAGTCGAGCAGGGCGATCGTGTACGGGACCTCTTCCTGGAAGCCCGCCGGGCCGAAGGCGAGGCGGCTCCAGGAGACGAGCCGGCCTTGCCCCTCGACGGGGAACCAGCTCATGCGGCTGGAGAAACAGGACACGCAGTCGGCGCGCGGGGGAAAGAAGACCTTGCCGCACGCCGCGCAGCGGGTCCCGGCGACCCGGCCCTGCTCGAGGTGGGTGATGAAATCGTTCACGCGGGTGATTCCCGTGAACCCGACCGTCCCGAAGCGCCGGAAGCGGTCGTCGACCTCGGGTTCGCGTTTTCCGGCCATCGTCTCCCCCTAGTCCGTGCCGAAGATCAGGACATTGCCGTAGAGGCCCACCCCGCCGATGTTGTGCACGAGCCCTATCCGCGGGTTCTCCACCTGCATCGGGCCGGCCTCGCCCCGGAGCTGGAGCACGATCGTGCGCACCTGGCTGCCGCCGGTCGCCCCGATGGGGTGCCCTTTGGAGAGGAGCCCCCCGTCCACGTTCACGGGGATCTTCCCCTCGCGGTAGGTCGCCCGGCTGCGGATGAGCTCGCGGCCCTCCCCGGGGGCGGCGAAGCCGAGATCCTCGTAGGCCATGAGCTCGGCGATCGTGAAGCAGTCGTGCACCTCGGCGACGTCGATGTCCCCGGGGCCCACCCCCGCCATGCGGTAGGCCTGGCGCGCGGCCTCGCGGGCGGCGGCAAGGCCCGTGAAGAGATCGCGGCCCGCCAGGTTCACGGGAGCCGAGGCCGCCCCGGCGCCGAGGACCCAGACCGGTTTCTTGCGCAAGGCGCGCGCCCTGTCCTCGGCGGCGAGGACGATGCAGGAGGAGCCGTCGGCGTTCGCGCAGCAGTCGCCCACGCGAAGCGGGCTCGCCACCGGGCCGGCCATGCGGTCCTGGGGGTCGCTCAGTTGCGGGAGCGTGACCTCCTTGCGGTAGACCGCCTTCTCGTTCAGCCGGCCGTAGACCGAGGATTTCACGCGGATCAAGGCCAGGTCCTCGAGGGTCGTGCCGTAGGCCGCCATGTGCGCCCGGGCGTACATGGCGTAGTAGGCGGGCATCATCGTCCCGAAGGGGCTTTCCCACTGGATGTCGGCCCCGCGCCCCATGCGTTCCTGGGACTCGGCCGAGGAGATCTCCGACATCTTCTGGAACCCGATCACGGCGACGACGTCGTGCAAACCGGCGGCGATGAGCGACCAGGCGAGCCGCACGCCGCTCGTGCTCGAGGAACAGAGGGTCTCGACGTAGAAGGTGGGCTGGGGGTTCAGCCCCAGGTACTCGGCGATCACTCCCGCCGGGGATCGCTGCCGGTCGTACTCGGGGGCCGAGCAGACGATCGAGGCGTCGATGTCCGCGGCGGTGAGCCCCCCGTCCTGCATCGCCTCGCGGAAGCCCTCGAAGGCGAGCTCCCGGATCGACCCGGGATAGGCCCGCACGAAATCGCTCTGCCCGACACCGACCACGGCCACACGTCGCATGACGACCTCTCGCGAAGGGGGCGGGGAGAACGGCTCCCGCGCCCGGGTTGAAGGGGAGCGGCTTCAGATGTACTGGCCGCCGTCCACCTTGATCACCTCGCCCGTGATGTGGGCCGCGCGCTCGGAGGCGAGGAAGGCGACCAGGTAGGCCAGGTCTTCCGGGCGCCCGATGCGCTTGAGCGCGCTTTCGGCCATCGCCATCTCGACGATCTTGTCGCGCGATTCCGACTCGCGCAGCATCGCCGTCTCGATCAGCCCCGGGGCGACGGCGTTCACCGTGACCTGGAAGGAGCCCAGCTCCTTGGCGAGCGCCTTGGTGAAGCCGATGATCCCCGCCTTGGAGGCCGAGTAGTTCGTCTGGCCGAATTTTCCGCGCAGTCCGTTGATCGAGGTGATGTTGATGATGCGGCCGGACTTCTGCTCCTTGAGAATCGGGGCGACATGCCGCGTGAAGTTGAAGTAGCCCTTGAGGTTGACGGCGATGACGCGGTCCCACTGCTCCTCGGTCATCTTCCAGCTGACCGCGTCCCAGTTCATGCCGGCGTTGTTGACGAGGATGTCGATCCCGCCGAGCTCCCGGAGGGCGGTCTGGACGACGCGCTCGGCGTCGGCAAAGGAGGCGATGTCGCAGGCGACGGCGAGGGCGCGGCGGCCCAGGCCGCGGATGCGCGCCTCGATCCCGCGCGCCTCGGCCTCGTGGCGGCGGTAGGTGAAACAGACGTCGGCCCCTTCGCGGGCGAACTCGAGCGAAATCGCCTCCCCGATCCCCTGGGAGCCTCCGGTGACGAGCGCCTTCTTGCCTTCGAGCAGCATGGCCCCTCCCTTCGCGCGGCGGTCAGGCGGTCTTCGGCCGGGCCAGCACGGCGGCCATGAACTCGGCGTCGAAGGCCGCCCCCGCCGCCTGCCGCCTGCGGTACTCGATGAAATCGATCACGTCCCGGCCGGTGATTTTCTTCGTGTTGAAGGCATGGAAGCCGAGGAAGGCCTCGAAGTTCATGTTGGCGGCGAGCCAATGGCGGTTGATCACCTTGGCCTGGTCCCAGAAGAACTTTTTCTTCAAGCGGATGCCGTCGATGCTCTTGTGGAGGCAGTTGGGGAAGAGGTTGGCGTAGGTCCAGACGATGCGGTTCACCTCGGCGTCGAGGAGGCGGAAGTCGATCTTCGCGGTCTTGACGATTTCGCGCGCCTTCTCGGCCTCGGGGCCGGTCTTGAACTCGCCGTAGACGATCTCGCCGTCCTCGAGCCAGGTCTCGGTGACGACGGCGGGGTTGCGCAGGAAGCCCTTCTCGGTGGCGATGACGGGGACGCACTTCGCGATGAGCCCCAGCCGCCTCATCTTGTAGGCGCTCCAGAGCTCGCAGGAGATGCAGTTCCACATGGCGAGCTCCATGGGCAGCATCCAGGGCAGGAAATCGGTGCTTCCGCCGTCGGGGGCGGAGCCGTGGCGCGGACCGGCCTGGCCGAAGACGGCGAGGTCGCTGGCGATCGTGGTGTCGCAGGCCATCCCGATTTCCTGGCCGCCCGCGACCCGCATGCCGTTCACGCGGCAGATCGTCGGTTTCTTGCAGTTCAGGATCCCGTCGACCATGGCGTTGAAGAGGTCCATGTAGGTGCCGTATTCGGTGGGCCGCCCGGCGTAGTACTCGGCGTATTCCTTGGTGTTGCCGCCGGTGCAGAAGGCCCTGTCGCCGACGGCGGTGAAGATCGCGGCGACCACCGAGGGGTCGGCGGAGGCGCGCTGGAAGCCCGCGATCACCCCCTTGATCATCTCCGTGGTGTAGGAGTTGTACTGGGCGGGGTTGTTGAGGACGATCCAGGCGGTGTAGAGATCCGGGACGGCCTTGCCCTGGGGATCGAGCAGCGGTTTTTTCTCGAAGATCACCCCCGGGGCCTCTTTCGAAAAATGCTCCTCGCCGTACAGAAAATGGTCTTTGAGCCCCGACTCCCGGGGAAGCCAGCTCAGGTCGGCCATTTTTCCCTCCTCCTGCGTGATCGCGGGTTGCGACGGGTCATTGCGCGGGTTGCGGCCATCCGGTCGGCACCAAACGGGATTTAGAATTTGGATAGCTATATATTAGCTATAAAGCGGCTGTGTCAAGCGAAATTTCGGGGAAGCCCGCGGCGGGCTTGGTTTCTTTCTTTTTCTTGACTTCTCGACGGGTTGCATGGTTACCATGCCCCATGGGAGGCAGCGGCACGCTCTTTTTCCGCCTCCCGAGCCGCACCTCAGCATGGGAGGGATTGCGCCGTGAAATACCCCAAGGAGGTCGTCCTCACGAATTGCACCGAGGTGAGCATCCGTCCCCTTCGGCCCGAGGACGAAGGGCGGCTGCGCGCCTTCTACGAGGAGGTCCCGGAAATCGACCGCTGGTACATGCGCTTCGACGTGCGCGACCCGGAGGTGATCCGGGGCTGGGTCCGCGGCGGGCAGGAGGTTTTCTCGATCGTCGCCGAGTGCGGGGACCGGATCATCGCCCACGCCCGCCTGCACACCCACCGCTACGGCTGCTACCACCACCAGGGCAGGCTGCGCATCATCGTGCTGCCGGACTTCCGGCAAAAGCGCCTGGGGAGCTGGATGCTGCTCGACCTCATCCGTTACGCCATGGAACAGGGCCTGCGCGAGGTGCGCGCCGATTTCGTGGTCGGGGTCGAGAATGCGGCGATCGAATCGGCGCGCAAGCTCGACTTCTTCAAGAAGGCGTTGCTCGAGGACTTCGTCATCGGGCCTGAGGGCGAGCTGCACGATCTGCTGATCATGACCAAGCAGCTCCACAAGGACTGGGGGGATTTCTAGGCCGGCGATGGCTTCGTTCCCGCAAAACGAGATCCTGCTCGCGACACCGGAAGGGGAGCTCCGCATCCGCTCCTTCTGCACGCCCGAGCAGATCCGGGAGCTCACCTTCGACCGCCAGTTCGGGACCCACGCCCACTACCGCTCGCTCTACACGCGGCGCGAAAGCCTGGAGAGGATCGCCGCCACCCCCGAGGCGAGCGTCGTTCTCGCCATCGCCGACGGAAAGCACATCGTGGGGTTCGGCGTGCTCGCCTACCCGGACCCCGAGGAGCGCTGGGCGCAGCTCGGGCCGCTCCTGATGGAGGTGAACGCGATCGAGGTGAGCCGCTCCTGGCGCGCACGCAAGATCGGCAAGGCGATCGTGCGCATGATGATGGTCCACCCGCTCATCGAGGAGAAGATCGTCTATTTCGTGGGCTATTCCTGGACCTGGGACCTCGACGGAAACCGCCTGAGCGCCCAGCAGTACCGCCGCATGATGGAAAGGCTCTTCGAGCCCTTCGGCTTCGAGGAATACGAAACCAACGAACCCAACCTCTGCCTCAAGCCCGAGAACATCTTCATGGCCCGGATCGGCGAGCGGGTCTCGGCCGAGGACCGGAACCGCTTCAAGTGGCTGCGGTTCGGCATGACCCCCTGAGCTGCGAATGGAGGATTCCGTGCTCCGCGAACGATGGATCTACCGCAACGGCGATTTCATCCGCTGGGAAGAGGCGACCGTCCACCTCATGAGCCACAGTTTCGCCCGGGGGGCGACGATCTTCGAGGTGATCCGCTTCGACGCGACGGCGCGGGGGCCGGCCGTCTTCCGTCTCCACGACCACATCGCCCGTTTCGAGAACTCCGCGCGCCTGCTCGCGATGCGGCTTCCCCTCGATCACGACGCCCTCTGCCGCGCCGTGGCCGGGACGGTCGCCCGAAACGGCCTCGAGAGCGGCATCGTGAAGCTCGTGGGCTACCACGCCGCCCCCAAGCTCGATGTTCTCCCGCCGGAGGGGGCTTTGGACCTGGCCGTCTTCGCCCTCGACCCGGTGGCGGACCTGGGGCTTTCCCCCTTCGACTTCGAGGCCGGCGTCACGGCCGTCGTCGCCGAGACCCGCAAGCTCGACCCGCGGACGGTTCCGATCGCGGCCAAGGCCGCGGCCCACTACTTGAACGGCATGGTCGCCGCCCTCGAGGCCAAGCGCCGCGGGGCCGATCTCGCCGTGCTCCTCGACCCCGAGGGTTTTCTCGCCGAGGGGCCGACCGAGTCGCTCTTTCTCGTCTCCGGCGGCGTTCTCCGGACCGCGCCGCTCGGCGGGGTCCTCGATTCCATCACCCGCCGCTCGCTCCTCGAGGTGGCGCGGCACCTCGGCATCGAGGCCCGCGAGGAGCGCCTCCCGGCCGAGCGGCTCCTGGCGGCCGAGGAGGTCTTCTTCGCCAACACGCCCTTCCAGGTCATCCCCGTGCGGCGGATCGAGGGCCGCGAGCTGCCCGACGCCCCCGGCCCCGTCGCGCGCCGGCTCCGCGAGGCCCTCCGGCGGATCGTCTCCGGCCGGGAGCCCGCCTTCGCCTCCTGGCTCTACCCCGTCTCCGGGGCCTGAGCCGGGGCCCGGGGCGCCTGCCCGCTTCGTCGTTATCCCGCGTGCCGAAGGCGTGCACGGCACGACGCGGCGAGCGTTTCCCCGCGCCCGAAACGGCCGCCACCGTCGCCTGCCGCATCGCTTTTTCAACGCAGAATATATTCTTGACATACTCGCAATATATTTGTAAGCATCATCACCGTGCGCTTTCCGCAGCGCGCCGGATCGCCCCGCCGCGGCGTTCCGGCTTCCTTCCGACCGCCCCGCGGCCGAACGGCCGGCCGAAGGGGGGAGCCGATGAGGAACCGATCGCAGACGAAGGAGCGCCTGGGCGACAGGGCCTACGGCCTGATCCGCGAGCGCATCGTCACCCTGAAGCTCCTTCCCGGCCAGCAGATCGATGAAGCCCTGCTCGGGAAAGTCCTCGCCATCGGCCGCACCCCCGTCCGCGAGGCCCTCCAGCGGCTGACCGCCGAGAAGCTCCTGGATTCCGTCCCGGGCAGGGGGTTTTTCGTCCGCCCCGTCAGCATCGACGACGTGAAAAGCCTCTTCGAGGTCCTGACCACCCTCGAGCGCTTCGCCGTCCATCTGGCCGCCCAGCGGATCACGCCGGAGGAGGTGCGGCGGCTGGCCGAGGTGAGCGGGCGGCACAAGGCGGCCATGGCCCGCCAGGACTTTCTCAAGGTCACCACCCTGAACAGCGACTTTCACCGCCTCATCCACGAAGCCGCCCACAACGCCTTTCTCCTGAACGCCCTGAAGGGCATGTACCACCAGTCCGAGCGGCTCGCCTACCTCACCTACACCAAGGAGGCGCACCCCAAGAACATGGAGGTGTTCAACCGCAAGGCCATCGAAGACCACGAGCGGCTGATCGCCCACCTCGCGGCGGCCGAAGGGGAAAAAGCCGTCGAGGTCATCACCGCCCACTTCCAGCGCTTTTTCCTGCGCGTCTGCCACTACATGGAGCCCCGGGTCTACGCCCTGGACCCCTTCCTCAAACAGGAACCCTTCCCCCCCGGTCCGCCCGCCTCGGCCCCCTCCGTCACCCGGCCGCGACGGCGGGAGGCATTCCGGGGGAAGCCGTGAATCGGCGAGGAGCATCATGAACGTCACGGTCTTGAAGAACCTCACGCTGATCGACGGCACCGGCGCCGAGCCGCGGGAAGACGTCCGCGTGGTCATCGAAGCCGGCCGCATCCGGGAGACCCTGGAGCGGTCGCGCGAGACGCTCCCCCCGTCGGCCCAGGTGATCGACTGCCGCGGGCAGTTCCTGCTCCCGGGCCTGATCGACGCCCACGTCCATCTGCAGGCGGTGGAGCCGACCCTCGTGGAGCAGCAGCGGCGCTGTTTTCCTTCCTACATCCTGCTCAAAAGCCTCGCGATCGTCCGCGAAACCCTGGAGCAGGGCTTCACCACGGTCCGAGACTGCGGGGGGGCCGATGCCGGCCTGCGCCAGGCCCTGGCCGAAGGCCTGATCCCGGGGCCGCGAATTTTCTGCTGCGGAAGGATCCTTTCCCAGACCGGGGGACACGGCGATTTCCGCCTCGCCGCCGAGTCCCACGCTCCGGTCGAGACCTGGGGCGGGGTGGCGACCGGGATCTACGACGGGGTGGACGAGGTCCGGCGGGCGGCGCGGGAGCAGATCCGGCGCGGGGCCGACTTCCTCAAGGTCATGGCGGGCGGGGGGGTCGCCTCGCCGGCCGACGAGATCGCCCATTCCCAGTACTCCCCCGAAGAGCTGCGGGCGGTCGTGTTCGAGGCCGAGTCGGCCGGCAAATACGTCGCCGCGCATTGCTATTCCGACCGCAGCATCGTCCTCTGCGCCGAAGCCGGGATCCGCACCATCGAGCACGGCAACCTCATGACCGAGGTCGGCGCGCAGGCGATGAAGCGCGCCGGGTGCTATCTCGTCCCCACGATGGTCACCTACGAGGCGATGGCACGCGAGGGGAAACGGCTCGGCCTGCCGGAATTCACCACGCGCAAGAACGTGCTCGCCCTCGAGCGCGCCGAGCAGTCGTTGCGCGAAGCGCTGCGCTGCGGTGTGAAGATCGGATCGGGAAGCGACCTCCTCGGCCCGATGCAGGTCCACAAGGGGGAGGAACTGGCGCTCCAGGCGCGGGTCCTCGGCAACCTGGGGGCGATCGTCGCCGCGACACGCACCAACGCCGAGATCTTGGGCTGGGAGCGCGAGATCGGAACGGTCGAGGCGGGCAAGCGGGCCGACCTCATCCTCGTGAACGCCGACCCCCTGAAGGACATCCGGGTCTTCCAGAACTACCGCGAAACCATCACCCTCATCATGCAGGAAGGACGGTTGGTCAAGAACATTCTCTGAACCGTCCGTTCCCGCGATTCGCTGCAGGAGGTGCCTCATGAAGCGTCGTCTCGTTGCCGTGGCCGGGTTGCTCTGCCTGGTGCTGGCCGGGGTGTTGCCGCCGGCGGCCGGCGCCCAGACCAAGGAGTTCGTGGCGAACATTTTCTTCCCCGACAAGCACCCGATCGCGAAGCACAGCTACGCGGACTGGGCGGTCGATCTCGAGAAGGCCTCGGGGGGGCGCCTGAAGGCCAAGGTCTTCTACGGCTCCTCGCTCCTCGAACCCCGCGCCGGTCTTTCCGGGGTGCGCGACGGGATCGCCCAGGTAGGGCACCACGCGGCGCTCTACACCCCCTCGGAGCTTCCCGAGTCGAACGTCTTGAACGAGCTCAGCTTCGGCATCACCGACCCGCTCGTCGCCATGGCCGCGGTCACCGAGTTCGAGATGACCGATCCCCAGATGCAGGCCCAGTGGAAAAAGGCCGGGGTCGTCTTCGCGGGCGGCTACAGCACGCCGCAGTACGTGATGATGTGCTCCAAGCCCGTGCGCAACCTGGAGGAGATCAAGGGCAAGCGGCTGCGCACGGCGGGGGCCTCGGTTTCCCGCTGGGTGCAGACCGTCGGCGCCGTGGCCGTGAACATCCCCTCCACGGAGATGTACACCGGCCTGGAGAAGGGGAGCCTCGATTGCGCGACGAACGTGGTGAGCGACTTGAAGTCCCGCAGCCTCTGGGACGTGGCCAAGCACACGACGATGGCCTCCCTGGGCATGTACTACGCCGGCCCGAACTGGGCGGTGAACCCCGCGTTCTGGCAGGGGCTGAGCCCGGAGGACCGGCGCCTGCTCTTCCGCGTGAACGCCCAGGCCATGGCCAACCTCTACGTGGGCTACCAGGAGGCGATCGCCGAGGCCTTGGCCGAGGCGCGGCAGCACGGCGTCTCCTTCTACGAGCCCGGCGAGGACCTGAAGGCCTCGATCCGATCCTTCATCAAGACGAGCTTCGAGGAGATCTACAGCCTGGCCCGGGAGAACTACAAGGTGTCCCAACCGGAAGCGCTGGTCGGGCGCTTCCTGAAAACGGTCGCGAAATGGGAAACGCGCTTCGCCCAGACCGACCGCAAGGACAGCCGGGCGATCGGCAAGATCCTCCGCGAGGAGCTCTTTGACCGCATCGACGTGGCGGCTTACGGCAAATGACGAGCGCCGCGACCGCGGGGGAGGAGAGGGCCTCGTCGATGGGCGGGCGGATCATCCGGGGCGTCAGCCGGCTCTTCGAGCATTGCTCGAGCCTGTTTCTGCTGCTCATGATGCTTCACGTCACGGCCGACGTGTTCATGAAATATTTCTTCAACGCCCCGATCGAGGCCACCATCGAGACCGTGACCTATTACTACATGATCGGGATCGTCTTTCTTCCCCTCGCCGCGGTCGAGCTGCGCAGCGAGCACATCGTCGTCGATCTCTTCGTCAAGCGGTTCTCGCCCCGCGTCCAGCTCGCGTTTTACGTCTTCGCCTGCCTCTGCGGGATGCTCTACTTCGGCATCCTGACGCGGCAGACCTTCCTCGACGCGCTGCGGGCCACCGCCGGCCGGGAGACCGTCATGGCCAACTTCCTCTTCTACGTCTGGCCGAGCCGCTGGGCGCTCCCGATCGGCATGGGCTGCATGGTGCTCGCCCTGGCGTGGAACCTCGGACGCGCGCTCCGTTTCGGGCGGCCGCTCGAGCCCGCAAAGGAGGAGGAGCCCTGAAATGGATTCGGTCGCGATCGGCACGGTCGGGATCCTGGCCGCGCTCCTGCTGATGGGCTTGCGCGTCCCGGTCGCCGTCGCCATGGGGCTGGTGTCGTTTTTCGGCCTCGTCGCGATGACCACCCCCCGGGCCGCCTGGGGCATGATCAGCGCCGTCCCCTTCGATTTCATCGGCAACTGGTCCTTCACGGCCGTGCCCATGTTCCTGCTCATGGGCTACCTCTGCACCACCTCCGGCATGACCCGGACCCTCTTTCGCTGCATGCGGATCCTGCTGGCGCGCCTGCCGGGGGGGCTCGCCGTGACCGGGGTCGGCGCCTGCGCGCTCTTCGCCGCGGCCTCCGGCTCGAGCGTGGCCACGGCCTCGGCGCTGGCGCGGATCGCGGTACCCGAGATGCTCCGCCATCGCTATCACCCCGGCCTCGCCACCGGCGTGATCGCGGCCTCCGGGACGCTCGGCTCGCTCATCCCGCCGAGCGTGCTCATGATCCTCTACGCGGTCTACGCCGAGGTTTCGGTCGGAAAACAGTTCATGGCCGGGTTCATCCCGGGCATCGTCTCGGCGCTGATCTACATGGCGATGATCGTGATCCGGGTCACGATCGACCCGCGACTCGCCCCGCCCGTCGAAGAGCGCGTCTCCGGGAGGGAGCTCTGGGCCTCGATCCGCGACATCTGGCCGCTGCCGACGTTGATCGTCTTCGTCCTGGGCGGCATTTTCTTCGGCTGGTTCAGCCCCACCGAGGCCGGGGCCGTGGGCGCTTTCCTCGCCCTGGCGATGGCGCTCCTGCGCGGAGCGCTCGACCGCCGCGCCTTTCTCCGCGCGCTCGGGCAGACCGCAAGCAGCACGACGAGCATCTTCATCATCCTCGTCGGCACGATGCTGATCACGAAGTTCCTGGCCCTCTCCGGGCTGCCGACCCGGCTCTCCGCGATCCTGCTGGGGGTGAGCACCTCCCCCCTCTGGGTCATCTTCGCCGTGAGCGTGCTCTACGTGATCCTGGGCATGTTCGTCGAGACGATGGGGCTCCTGCTCCTCACCCTGCCCCTCATCCTTCCCGTCGCCAACGCCGCCGGGATCGACCTCATCTGGTTCGGCATCATCCTCATCAAGCTTCTCGAGATCAGCCTGATCACCCCGCCGGTGGGGCTGAACGTCTACGTCATCAAGGGCGCCGTGGGGCCGCTCGTCCCGCTGGACGAGATTTTCCGGGGGGTGGGCTGGTTTCTCGCCATGGACGTGCTGACCCTGGTGATCCTCGTCGCCTTTCCGGGCTTGAGTCTCTACCTCCCCGGCCTGATGTGAACCGTGCCGGGCGCCGTGAACGGCAAACCCGCAACGCAGGAGGAAGCCATGTTCAGGAAAGTCTGGAAGAACGGAAGATGGTGGCTCGCCATCCCCCTGGCCCTCTCGGTGTTCGTCCTGTCGCTCGAGGCCGGGGCGCAGGCGCAACCGGCGGTGGTCAAGTGGCGCATGCAGTCGATCGACCCGCCGTCGCTGATCGGGCCGCAGATCACGCAGAAGGATTTCTGCGACCGGATCCGCAAGATGTCGAACGGACGTCTCGACATCACGCTCTACACGGCGGGGCAGCTCGCCCCCTCGCTCGAGCTGGTGGACAGCCTGGCGAAGGGCAGCGTCGACATCGCCTACACGAGCTCCGTTTACTACACCGGGATCGTGCCGGAGGCGAACATCGACCTGGTGACGCTCCCGCCCAACATGCTGAAAACCCTCCAGGACGCGCTCCAGGTCTACTGGTACCTGGGGGTCGACGAGCTGATGCGCGAGGGATACCGCCAGCACGGGGTTTACTACGTGGGAAGCCTTTTCTTCACGGAGCCGAACACCTTCTGGAGCAAGAAGCCGATCCAAAAGGTCGAGGACCTGAAAGGCTTCAAAATCCGCGGCTACGGCTACTACGCGAAGACGCTCGCCAAGCTGGGCGCCTCCCCGACCTTCATCCCCCACGAGGAGGTCTACACGGCGCTCGCCCAGGGGGTGATCGACGGGTCCATGACCGCCGGCTCCTACTACAAGCGGTTCAAGTACTACGAGGTCGCGCCGAACTACTATCTGCCCGGGTTCGCGCCCGTCTGGTCGATGTGCATCCTCGCCTCGCAGAAATCCTGGGACGCGCTGCCGGAGGATCTGAAGGCCATCGTGCAGGAGGCCTTCAAGGTCTTCGCCATCGATCACCAGCAGCGCACCTGGTGGGAGCATGAGCAGATGCTGAAAGAGCTGCCGAGCCTCAAGGCGACGCTCATCACCTGGCCGGATGCCGAAGTGGCCAAGCTGCGCCGGGCCGGCCTCGAGTTCCTGCCCGAGATCGCCAAGAAGGGGGATCGCTGCGCCAAGGGCCTGGAGATCATCCGCTCCTACATGAAAACCCAGGGGTACATCGACTGAGCCCCCCTGCCGGTCGTCCCCGCCCTACGGCGCCGCGGCCCGGCGCCGGGGCGGGGAGGGCCTCCCGTGGAGCCGCCGTGAACGCCGTGTCGCGCTTTTTTTCCGCCGTCGACCGTCTGAACGACGTCGTGGGAAAGGCGGTCTCGTTTCTGATCTACCCCATGATCGCGATCCTGGCCTGGGAGGTGACCCAGCGCTATCTGTTCAACGCGCCGACCATCTGGGCCCACGAGCTGAGCGCGCTCCTCTACGCCGTCTTCTTTCTTCTCGGCGGCGCCTATACCCTGCGCTGGAACGCGCACATCAGCGTCGACGTCCTCTACGCCCGGCTCCCCCCCCGGGCGCGGGCGATCCTGGATCTCGCGACCTGGACGCTTTTCTACGTCTTTTGCGGCGTGATGCTCTGGCAAGGGGGGCAGGCGGCCTGGAAGTCCTTTCTGAGGATGGAGCGGGCCTCGACCGTCTGGGAGCCCTACGTCTGGCCGGTGAAATGCGTCATTCCCCTCGCGGCCCTCCTCCTGCTGCTCCAGGGATTCACGAAAACCGTCAAAGACCTCCACCTCGCCCTGACCGGCCGGCCGTGGCCGACCGCGCCGAAGGAGGGGTCCGCCGCGTGAGCGTCGAAGCCGTCACCCTGCTCATGTTCCTCGCCATGCTGCTGCTCCTGGCGAGCGGGCTTCCGGTCGTCTTCGTCCTGGGGGGCTCCGCGCTCGTGTTCGGCTACACCGTCTGGGGGCCCGCCTCGCTGAACGTGGTCGTCGCCGCGGCGAGCGATCTCTTGCGGGCCAACCTCCTGGTCGCGGTGCCCTTGTTCGTGTTCATGGCCTACATGCTGGAAAAATCGGGGATCGCCGAAGACCTCTACGGCGCCATGCACCGGTGGATGGGCGGGCTGCGGGGGGGGCTCGCCGCGGGGACGGTGCTCGCCTGCACGCTGGTGGCCGCGATGAGCGGGATCAGCACCACCGGGGTTCTGATGATGGGGATCATCGGGCTTCCGGCCATGCTGCGGCGCGGCTACGACCGCCGCCTCGCCATGGGATCCATCATGGCCGGGGGAGCGCTGGGACCGCTCATCCCGCCGAGCATCGTGATGATCATCTACTCGCTGCTGTCCGGCCAATCCATCGGCAAGCTCTTCGTCGGCGGCATCCTGCCCGGCCTGCTCCTCTCCGGGCTGTTCATCGCCTACATCCTGATCCGATGCTTCCTGCGGCCGCACCTCGGCCCGCCGCTTCCCCCGCAGGAGCGCGCCGGCTGGAGGGAAAAGGCGGCCGCCCTGAAAGGGGTCCTCCTCCCCGGCCTGATCGTGCTAGGTGTTCTGGGCTCGCTGTTCGTCGGCATCGCCACCCCTACCGAGGCCGCCTCGGTGGGAGCCCTGGGGGCGATCCTCTCGGCCGCCGTCTACCGCAGGCTCTCCCCGGCCGTCCTCAAGGCGGTCGCCTTCCAGAGCCTCAAGACCGTCTCCATGGTGATGTGGGTCATCTTCGGCGCGGGATGCTTTGCGACGATCTACCAGGGAATCGGGGCCTCGGAGTTCATCCAGAACCTGATCAAGGGCTGGCCGGTCGGGAGCTGGGTCGTGCTTCTCCTGATCCAGGCGACCTGGATCTTTCTCGGCTGCCTGATGGATGCGATTTCGATCCTGATGGTCACCGCGCCGGTTTTCATCCCCGTCGCCCAGTTCCTGGGGGTGGATCTGCTCTGGTTCGGTGTCCTGTATGCCGTCAACACGGAGATGGGCTACCTGACCCCGCCCTTCGGCGTCAATCTGTTCGTCATGCGCGGCATCACCCAGGAGCTGGGAATTTCCACGAAGGAGATCTACCTCGCCGCCGCCCCGTTCATCGGCATCCAGTTTCTGGGGTTGGTCCTGGTCATGGTCTTTCCGGGAATCATCACTTGGCTTCCCGGCCTCTTGCTGAAATAATCCCCTCCGGGTCCCGAAACCTCCCCGGACAGGCGAGCGTCGCCGTGACATCGACCCCGGACGAATTGTACGCAGCGCTCCTTTCCGTCCTCGAGGCCGGCGAACCGGCCGTGTTGGCGAGAATCCTCGCCGTGCACCGGCCGGGGCCGCGGCGGCCGGGGGCGGCGCTGTTCCTGACCGGCCGGGGGCGGCTCACCGGGACCGTCGGGGGAGGCCCGCTCGAGGAGCTCGTCCGTGCGGAGGCCGGCCGGGTGCTCCGGGAAGGCCGCACGGCGCTCCTGCGCCACGACGCGGGGGGCCCCGACGGGGCAGGGTGCGGCGGCGGGGTCGAGGTCTTTCTCGAGCCGCTTTTCCCGGAGGACGAAGAGGCCCTGCGCGTCTTCCGCGCCCGCGACGAGCTCGTCCGCCGCGGCGGCGCGGGCCTCTTCGGAACCCGCCTCCTCGAGGGGGTCACGCGGCCGCCGCGCTTTCTGTGCCCCGCCGGGGGCGGGCCGATCTGCTCGGCCGGGGAGCTTCCGGCGGACCTGCACACGGCGCTCGCGGCCCTCCCCCCGCCGTCTTCTCCCCGCGCGGCAAGGCTTCCCGTCGCGGGCGGCGAATGGCTCGTCTTCCTGGAGCCGGTCCGCCAGGCGCCGCTTCTTCTGCTGCTCGGCGCGGGGCACATCGCGGCCGCCCTGGCCCCGCTGGCGCGCCGGGTGGGGTTTCGCGTGCGGGTCGCCGGCGGGAGCCCCGGGGATGCGGATCCCGCCCGCTTTCCCGACGCCGAACGCGTGGCGGAAGGCGGGGCCGAGGCGCTCTTGACGGAACTCGCACCCGGCGAGCGGCCCTTCGTTCTTGTCGCCGGGCCCTCTCACGAGGCGGACCGCGATCTCCTGGCCGCGGCGCTGGCGACGGATCCCGCCTACGTCGGGATGGTCGGAAGCCTCCGAAAGCGCGAGGCGGTCTTCCAGGCCCTGCGGCGCCGGGGGATCCCCCCGGGCGCGCTCGCCCGCGTCCGCTGCCCGGCGGGGCTCCCGATCGGCGCCGAAACCCCCGAGGAGATCGCCGTGAGCATCGCCGCCGAGCTCGTGCGCGAGCGCTCCCGGGGGGAAGCCGTCCCCGGGCCGGAGGAGACCCGGCCGCGATGAGCCCTTCGCCCGCAGACGAGACCTCCGTCCCGGCCGACGCCGGCGGCGCTTTCCGGGGACACCTCGGGGCGCTTGCGCTCTTGACCTTCCTCTTCTTCCTGAACTTTCTCTCGCGGATCATCCAGGCGCCGCTTCTGCCCGCGATCGAGCAGGACCTGGCGATCTCCCACAGCCAGGCGGGCGCGCTCTTCTTCTTTCTCGCCGCCGGCTATTTCCTTTCGCTTCTCGGCTCCGGCTTCGTCTCGGCGCGGATCGGCCACCGGCGGACGATGATCCTCTCCGCCGCCTTGACGGGGGCCGCTCTCGGCGCGACGGCCGCCGCGGGGTCGCTCGCCGCGCTGCGGCTGGGGCAGTTCTTCGTGGGCGTGGCCTCCGGCCTCTATCTGCCCTCGGCCATCGCCACGATCACCGGTGTCGTGCCCGCCCGGCACTGGGGCAAGGCGATCGCCATCCACGAGGTCGCCCCCAACGCCGCCTTCGTTCTTGCCCCGGTGTTGGCCGAGGCGTTGCTTTCCGTCCTGCCCTGGCAGGGGGTTCTCGCCGCCCTGGGGGCGGGGTCCCTCCTCGGGGGGGCGGTCTTTCTCGTTTTCGGCCGCGTCGGGGCGTTCCCCGGCGAGGCGCCCTCCTTCGGGCCGCTCGGGGACCTCGCGCGCAGCCGCAATTACTGGATTCTCGTGATCCTCTTCGGCCTGGGCATCGGGGGCAGCATGGGCCTCTACACGATGCTCTCGCTGTTTCTCGTGAGCGGCCACGGCTTCGAGCGGGTGTGGGCGAACGGGTGGATCGCCTTTTCGCGGCTGCCCGGCGTGGCCGCCGCCTTCGGCAGCGGCTGGCTGACCGACCGCTTCGGCGCCGGTCGGACGATCGCCTTCGTGCTCCTGGCAAACGGCCTGCTCACCGTCGGCCTGGGCGTTTCCCCGACGGCCTGGGTTCCGGGGCTCGTCGCGATCCAGCCCGCGCTCGCCGTCTGCTTCTTTCCCGCGGGCTTCGCCGCGATCGCGCTCGCCTCGCCGCCCGCCGCGCGCAACATCGCCGTCTCGCTCGTCACCCCCTTCGGCTTTTTGCTCGGGGCGGGGGCGCTCCCCTCGCTCATCGGCGCCTTGAGCGAGGCCGTCTCCTTTTCCGCGGGGTTTGCGGCGGCGGGGATGCTGATCGCCGCCGGGGCGCTTTTGCCCGGTCGGCTTCGTTTCCGCTGAAGGACGCTCAGTCGAGGACGAGCAGCTCCGCCACGAGTTCCCAGAGGTACTTCACCTCGAGCTCCGGCATGCCGTAGGCGTCGCGGAGGGCTTCGAGCTGGGCGTGGCAGCTGTGGCAGGGAACGACGATCGTCTCGGCGCCGGTCGCGCGGATCTGCTCCATCTTGCGGCGGCCGTAGTGGAGGCGCTCCTCGTTGTACCCCGTGACGAGCGTTCCGCCCCCGCCGCCGCAGCAGGTCTGGAAGGTGCGGTTGGGGTAGAGGTCCACCCAGTCGCGCACGCAGCGGTCGAGGATCCAGCGGGGCTCCTCGAAGAAGCCGTGTCCGAAGCGCCGCTCGGCCTTGCGGCCGTAGTTGCAGGGGTCGTGGTAGGTGACGCGGCGGCGGTGGCGCGTGGGATCGAGGCGGATGCGCCCCTCGCGCAGGTATTCGATCAGGAGGTCGAAGACCGTGACGAAGCGAAACCGCCGGAGCGCCTCGGGGTAGTGCCGTTCGAACCCGGACCGGGTCGCGAGGTAGGCGTGCCCTCATTCGGGCCAGAGGAGGGTGTCGATCTCGAGCGCCTCCATCTGCCGCAGGATGCGGCCGGCCATGATCTTCATCGCCTCGTCGTCGCCGGTGAAGTAGCCCCAGCTCGTTCCCTCCCAGTGTTCCGAGGGGACCGTCCAGCGCTCGCCGGCGGCATGGAAGATCTTCCACCAGTGCTTCAGGTCCTCGGTGTGGGTGTTGACGAGCTTGTTGTGGATCGTGGTGAGCAGCCGCGCCCCCTGGCGGTCGACGACCACCTCGAAGCCCCCGAACCCCTCCTCCTCGCGGATTTCCGAGGCGACGTCCTCGAGGATGAACAGGTAATCCTCCCGGGGGAGGCGGAGGTTGTTTCCGGTCTCGAGGGCCGCGGCGAGCCCCTTGTGCAGGATGCCCGGAACGCGGTCCCGCTCGCGGCGCGAGCGCACGCGGCGCACGAGGTCGGCGATCTCGATCCCCATCGGGCACAGGGCCTCGCACTTGCCGCAGAGCGTGCAGATCCAGGGCCAGCGGGCCTCGACCAGGGGCTCGATCCGCCCCAGGGCGGCGAGCCGGACGACCTTGCGCGGGTCGAAGCCGTCGACCCCGGCGACCGGGCAGGCGGCGGAGCATATCCCGCAGGTCATGCAGGTTTCCTGGAAAAAGCGGAAATCCGCGGGGCAACGCGGAGCGGAATCGAGAACGTCTTCCTTCGGATGCATCTCAGGCTTCCTTTCGCCCCGCCCCCTGCCCCAGGGCCGCCGCCAGGCGGGCGATGGCGGCCGCGGCCTCGCCGGGCATGTTCGCGGCGAGCGTTTCCCAGGCGATGCGGCCGGAGCCCAGCCCGGCTTGCTCGAGAAAGGCGCGCATCGCGTCCACCCGCCGCCCGGCGAGGAGGTTTCCGTGTCGGGAATGGCAGTTTCCCTCGTGGCAGGTGAGCACGAGAACCCCGTCCGCCCCGCGCGAAAACGCCGCGCGGATCGTCTCCGGCGCAAGCGCCCCCGCGCAGGGGAGCTCGACCAGCCGCAGCGCGGCGGGAAGCGACGCTCCCGCCGCACGCGCCTCCCGGAGCGCCGGTGCCGCCGAGCGGGAACAGGCAAAGACGGTGATCCGCGGCGCCCCCGCCGGCGGCGTCCCCGGCAGGGGGTCGAGGAGATCGGCCAGCCCGGAGCGGTCGAGCCCCGGCAGGCGGATCGCCTCGCGGGGGCATTCGGCGGCGCAGAGGCCGCAGCGCTCGCAGGCGGGGGGGAAAACCCGCGGGCGCTCCCCCTCGAGCGCGATCGCCCGGTAGCTGCAAAGCCGCAGGCAGGTGAGGCAGCGGATGCAGCGCCCCGGCTCGATCGCGGCGGCCGTCTCGGGGTCGACCTCGCGGCCCAGGGTCTCGAGGACCGCCAGGGCCGCGTTGGCCGCCTCGGTCTCCGGGTCGGCGCCCGCCAGGCGGACGGGGCCGGCGACGACGATCCCGCGGCGGTTGGTGAAGACGGGGAGGCGGTGGACGTTTTCCGCTTGCAGGAACCCGGCAGGGTCCCGCTCGAGCCCGAGGAACGCCGCCACGTCCTCGGCCGCGGCGGGCGGGCGCGCGGCTTCCTCGGCGACGACGAGGTCGGCCGTGAGCGCGAAGGGTTCGCCGGTCGCGGGGTCGGTGAAGCGAATCTCGACCTTTCCCCCGGGGAGCGGCCGGAAGGCGGGCCGGGTGCGTTCGAACTTGAAAAAGCGCACCCCGGCCGAACGGGCGCGGTGCGCGAGCGCCTCGAGCCCTTCCCCGGCCACCTTGAGGTTGCCGCACAGAATGACGCAGCGCGCGCTTCGCCGGGACTCGAGCTCGAGGGCGGAGCCGATCACCCGGCCGGTGGTCTCGGGGCGGCCTTCGCGCAAGAGCCCGTCGAGAAAGACGACGACCGGGACAGGCGTCCCCTCCGGCTGCGGGGGAAGGGCGCTCGTGCGCAATCCCGAGAGGCCTTGCACCGCGGGCAGGGCGGCCAGGCCGGGATCGGGGAAGAGCGGGATCCTCTCCTCCCGCAAGGCGACGACGACGGCCTTGACCCGCCGCACCAGCCGCTCCGTTCCACGCGCCAGGCGGATCTCGAAATCCCCGACCCCCCCGCGGCAGGAAAGAAGCCTCCACCCCGGCAGCGCCTCGAGCGGGGCGGCGGCCAGAGCGGGCCGGAACCCGGGGGGCGGGGAGAGTTCCGGGTCCGGGGCGGAGATCGTCACCGGGAGACCCGCCCGGGTGAGCAGCTCCGCAACCCGCCAGGCGCAGCGGGAGTCTCCGAGGAGGAACACCCCGTCCGGCCTCATCGTCCGCCCTCCGGGTGCGGGCCGAGGGGGATCTCCCCGGGAGCGCCCCCCGCCGGGGGGACGGGGCCGGCCGTCCGGTCGCGAGGGGGCCCCCCGCACCCCAGGGCCGCGAGCAGGCGACGCGCGGCACGGCGGCTGTCGGCGATCGCCTCGGCGATCGTCATCGGGCGGCGCACCGCGCCGGCCGCGAACACCCGTTCGCCCTCCTCGGCCGCGAACCCGAAGCCGTCCCGGCCGAGCCCGAGGGGGGCGAGCGTCTCCGCGAGGTCGTCCGGGGGCCGCATTCCGGCCGAGAGGACCACGAGATCGAAAGCCTCCTCGAGGCTTTTCCGGCCGGTGTCGTCGAACCAGGCGAGCCGGACCCCGCCGTCTTCGGCGCCGAGCGCCTCGCCGGGAACGGCGCGGATGAGCCGCAGGCTCCGGCGGCACTCCTCGAGGAAGGCATCCGGCGTTCGGCCGACGCTCTGCAGGTCGATGTAGAAGATCGTGATTTCGGTCTCCGGGTGCAGGTGCCGGATCTTGCGGGCCGCGCGCAGGGCGGCCGCGCAGCAGAAGGCGGAGCACCAGAGGTGCCCGATCTGGGCGTTGCGGCTGCCGACGCACTGGATGAACGCGATGCGGCCGGGGACCCGGCCGTCGGAGGGGCGTGTCAGGCGCCCCTCGGCCCGCAGCCGGTCTTCGAGCTCGAGGTTGGTGAGGACGTTGGCGAAAACGCCCCAGCCGAGCGGTCGTTCCGCGGGGGAGAAGGGGGAGAAGCCGGTCGCGAGAAAGACCGCCGCCGCCTCCTCGGCCGCCGCCCCGGCGCCCGCGCCGCAGGCGGGGTGGACCTCGAAGGAAAAGGCCCCGGCCGCGCGCCGGATGCGGGCGACGGCGCCGAGGTGGACCGCGATCCGCGGCTGCGTCCGCACTGCCTGGAGGGCGGCTTCGAGGAGGCAGGCCCCGCAGTGGACGCAGCCGGTGGTCGCCTTGCAGGAAAGCCGCGCCGCATGCCCGCCGAGCCGCTGGGCGCGCTCGACGAGGGAAACCGCAAGCCCGCTTTGGGCGAACACGGCCGCGGCCGTGAGGCCGGCCACCCCTCCGCCCAGGACGAGGACCCGGGCAGGGGGGCCGAGGGGCGGGGGCGATGGGGCCGAGGCGCTCACTTGACGATCCGGGCGATTTCCTTGAACACCGCGCCCTCGGCGACACGCAGGAGCTCGAAGAGGGCGGTTTCCACGCTGGTCACCCCGGCGCCGGCGTCGCGGCATTTTTCCAGGCCGATCGCCTTGTCCGCCGGGTGGCGCGAGGAGCAGGCGTCGGCGACGACCTCCACGCGGAAGCCCTCGGCGAGGAGCCCGCGGGCGGTCTGGTAGACGCAGACGTGGGTTTCGATGCCGCACAGGAGCACGCTCCGCCGGCCGGTGTCGCGCAAGGCGGCGCCGAAAGCGGCGCAGCCGAGGCAGCCGAAGCTCGTTTTCGGGATCGGGCGGATGCCCTCAAGCAGGCGGGCGATCTCGGGCACGGTCGGGCCGAGGCCCTGCGGGTTCTGCTCGGTGACGAGGAGAGGGAGGCCGAGGGCCTTCGCCCCCTCGATCAGCCGCCGGGCGCGGTCAAGCAGCGCCTCGCGCTCGGGCATCGCGGCCACGAGTCTCTCCTGCAGGTCGATCACGACGAGAAGGCTGTCGGCTCGTTCCAACATCTCCGGGGCGTCCTTTCCGGGGGGCGGCCCCCCACCCTCGCCATCCCTTCATAGAGAGCCCGGGGGCGCCTGTCAAATCCCGGCCGCGCGCGCCGCTCCGCCGCCCGGCCGGGCGTCGGGTCTTTCTTGCCAGGCCGGACCCCGCTCTGGTAGGATGCCGGCCATGCCATCGCCGGAGGGTGCGGGGCGGTCGCGGCCGTCCGGGCCGATGATCCTCCTCGAGGACGTCCACAAGCGCTACGGCGAGCTGCACGTCTTGCGCGGGGTCGACCTCCGGGTGGAACCGGGGGAGCGGATCGTCCTCTTCGGCCCTTCGGGGTCGGGAAAATCCACGCTCCTGCGCTGCCTCAACCGCCTGGAGACCCACCAGCAGGGCCGGATCGTCGTCTGCGGGATCGAGCTGAACGAGGGCCTGCGCAACGTCGAGACGCTGCGCGCCGAGGTGGGCCTCGTGTTCCAGGGGTTCAACCTCTTTCCGCACCTCACGGTGCTCGAGAACCTGACCCTGGGGCCGATCCACGTGCGCAAGCTTCCGCGCCGCCGGGCCGAGGAGATCGCCTGGGCGATGCTCGAGAAGGTGCACATCGCCGATCAGGCGCACAAGCGGCCGGCCCAGCTCTCCGGCGGCCAGCAGCAGCGGGCGGCCATTGCCCGCAGCCTCTGCATGGGACCGCGGGTGATGCTCTTCGACGAGCCCACCTCGGCCCTCGACCCGGAGATGAAGATCGAGGTGCTCGATGTCATGACCGAGCTCGCCCGGGAGGGGATGACCATGATCGTCGTCACCCACGAGATGGGCTTTGCGCGGCGCGTGGCCGACCGCATGGCCTTCCTCGAGGAGGGGCGGATCCTCGAAGAGGGCCCTCCCGAGGCGATGTTCGCCCTGCCCCGCTCGGAGCGCACGCGCCGTTTCCTGGAAACCATCCTCCACTGAGGACCCATGGACCCCCTGGTCGCCGTTCTCGGACGGCCCAACGCCGGCAAATCGACCCTTTTCAACCGCCTGACCCGCAGCCGCGACGCCCTCGTGGACGACACCCCGGGAGTGACCCGCGACCGCCACTACGGCCATGCCGCCTGGAACGGGGTTTCCTTCGGGGTGGTGGACACGGGCGGGTTCATCGAGGGGGAGGCCTTCTCCGCCGAGATCCGTGCCCAGATCGAGCAGGCGGCCGCCGAAGCCGATGTGATCGTGCTCCTCTTCGACGGCCGGGCCGGCCTGTCGCCCTACGACCGCGACCTCGCCGATCTCGTGCGCCGGACGGACAAGCCCCTTCTGTGCGCGGTGAACAAGATCGACGGGCCGCAGGACGAGGTGCGGCTTGCCGAGTTCCACCGCCTGGGGCTCGCCCCCCTTCACCCCCTCTCGGCCGAACACCGCTACGGGTTGAACGAGTTCCTGGACGCGCTGGTCGCCCGCCTGCCGCGGCGCGAGGCCCCCCCCGCGACGCAGGAGGGCGAGCGGCCCGTCGCCGTGGCCTTCGTCGGCCGGCCGAACGTCGGCAAGTCCTCCCTGATCAACCGCATCCTGGGGACCGAGCGCATGATCGTGAGCCCGCTTCCCGGGACGACGCGCGATGCGGTCGACGTCGATTACCGGCGCGGGGGCCGGCTCTACCGCCTCGTCGACACCGCGGGCATCCGGCGCAAGTCGGCCGTCGCGGCGAAGCTGGAGAAATTCTCCGTGCTCAAAGCGCTCCAGCGCCTCGAGCGCTGCGACGTCGCCCTGATCGTGCTCGATGCCGCGGAGGGGGTGGTGGATCAGGACCTCACGATCGCCGGCTATGCCCTCGAGCGGGGCTGCGGCTGCATTTTCCTGGCCAACAAGTGGGACCTCGCCGCGCGGGAAAAGGTCTCCCGCAAGGCGTTTCTCGAGCGCCTGCGGCAGCGGGCGGGCTTTCTCTCCTTCGCCCCCATGCTCACCGTTTCCGCGCTCACCGGCCAGGGCGTGGGGAAGATCTTCCCGCTCGTCGACCGCGTGGCCGAGCAATACGCCGCGCGCATCCCGACGGGGCGCCTGAATCGGCTGATCGCCGAGGCGGTCGCCCGGAACCCGCCCCCGCTGCACCGCGGGCGTCCGGTCAAGGTCTACTACGCGACCCAGGCGGCGACGCGACCCCCGTCGTTCGTGCTCTTCACCAACCATCCCGAGGCCGTTCCCGAGGCCTACCGGCGCTACCTCGTGAATCGCATCCGGGAGGAGACCGGCCTGGGGGAAACGCCGATCCGGCTGCGGTTCCGCGAGCGCGAGCGCCGACGCCCCGGAGGCTGAGGATGGAGCTCTTCGATCATTTCGCCGACCGCGAGGCCCGCTCCGGACAGCCCCTCGCCGAGCGCATGCGGCCCCGGAGCCTCGCCGAGATCGTCGGCCAGCGCCGCGCCGTGGGCGAGGGGGCGCTCGTGCGGCTGGCGATCGAGCAGGACCGCATCTTCTCGATGATCCTCTGGGGGCCGCCGGGCTGCGGCAAGACGACGCTCGCGCGCCTGATCGCCGCCGAGACCCGCGCCCACTTCATCCACTTTTCCGCGGTTCTCTCCGGGGTCAAGGAGATCCGCGGCGTGATCGAGGAGGCCCGCGAACAGCGGCGCCTTCACCGGCGGCGGACCGTCCTCTTCGTCGACGAGATCCACCGCTTCAACAAAAGCCAGCAGGACGCGTTCCTCCCGCACGTGGAGTCGGGCCTGGTCACCCTGATCGGCGCCACGACCGAGAACCCCTCCTTCGAGGTGATCGCGCCGCTGCTCTCCCGCTGCCGGGTCGTGACCCTCGAGCGTCTGGAGGAAGGCGAGCTTGCGGCCATCGCCGAGCGCGCGCTCGCGGACGAGGAGCGCGGCCTGGGCAGGCTTTGCCTGCGGCTTGCGCCCGAGGCGCGCGGGCTCCTCGTGCGTGCCGCCGACGGGGACGCCCGCGTCCTCCTGAACGCCCTCGAAATCGCCGCGGCGATGGTCCGGCCGGGGACGGCGGAGGAGCCCGTCGTGATCCCGGCCGCGGTGCTGGAGCGGGCGCTCGAGAAAAAGGCGCTCCTCTACGACAAGCAGGGCGAGGAGCACTACAACCTGATCTCCGCCCTGCACAAGAGCCTGCGCGGCAGCGACCCGGACGCCGCCCTCTACTGGCTGGCGCGCATGCTCGCCGCGGGGGAAGACCCCCTCTACATCGCCCGGCGCATGGTGCGCTTCGCCTCCGAAGACGTGGGCAACGCCGACCCCCAGGCGCTGCCCCTTGCGCTCGCCGCCATGGAGGCCTTCCGCTTCCTCGGGCCGCCGGAGGGGGAACTCGCGCTCGCCCAGGCCGCGGTCTACCTGGCCGCCGCCCCCAAGAGCAACCGCGTCTACACCGCCTGGGGGCTCGCGCGCGAGGCGGTCGAGGGCTCGGGATCCCTCCCGGTGCCCCTCCACCTGCGCAACGCGCCGACGGCCCTGATGCGCGGGCTGGGCTACGGCCGGGGCTACCGCTACGCCCACGATTTCGAGGAGGGGTACGTCCCCCAGGAGCACCTCCCGGAGGCGCTGCGGGGGCGGGTCTTCTACCGGCCGAGCCGCCACGGCGCCGAACGCGAGATCGCCGAGCGCCTGGAGCGCTGGCGCCGGTTGGGCGCGAAGCCCGCCCGCGGCGAAGACCCGGCCGGACGCGTTGACCCGGGGGAGACGCCGTGATAGCCATGTCGAACGCGCTTCCGGGGGGTTGCAAGCGGCATGGAGAACGGGTGCGGCGGGCGGAAACGGAACCAGCCAAGGAGGACGCGATGGTGAACGAGGTGGTGATCGTAAGCGGTGCACGGACGGCGATCGGCTCCTTCGGGGGCGCCCTGAAGGATGTCCCGGCGATCGATCTCGCCGCCCTCGTGGTGCGCGAGGTGCTCCAACGCGCCGGCCTGCGGCCGGTGCCGAGCGCGGCCATGGAGGCGGCTGCGCCCGACGCCCTGAAGGGCCGCGGCCGGATCGAGCTGGAGGAGAAGGCGGGGGCGTGGGACGCGGCGGCGCAGCCCGTCGCCGTGGACGAGGTGATCCTCGGCAACGTGCTCCAGGCCGGCCAGGGGCAGAACCCCGCGCGCCAGGCGCTGATCCGCGCCGGGCTGTGCAAGGAGACGCCCGCGATGACGGTGAACAAGGTCTGCGGCTCGGGCTTGAAGGCGATCGCCCTGGGCGCCGCGGCCATCCAGACCGGCCAGGCCGAGATCGTCGTGGCCGGCGGCATGGAGAACATGAGCCTCGCCCCCTTCGCCCTCCCCAAGGCCCGCTGGGGCTACCGCATGGAGCTCACCGGCAAGGGGGACGTCCTCGACCTCATGGTCTTCGACGGCCTCTACGAGATCTTCTACGGCTACCACATGGGGGTGACGGCCGAGAACATCGCCGCCCTCTACCGCATCAGCCGCCGCGAGCAGGACGAGCTCGGGGTCCTCAGCCACGCGCGTGCGCGGGCCGCGATCCGGGACGGCCTCTTCGCCGAGGAGATCGTGCCGGTCGTGATCCGCGACCGCAAGGGCGACGTCACGGTCGCCACCGACGAGCGCCCCATGGACACCGATCTCGAGAAGATGTCCAAGCTGCGCCCCGCCTTCAAGCCCGACGGCACGGTCACCGCCGGCAACGCCTCCGGGATCAACGACGGCGCGGCGGCCGTGTTGTTGATGAGCGCGGCCAAGGCGAAGGAGCTGGGGCTCAAGCCCTTCGTGCGCATCCGCTCGTTCGCCGCCGGCGGGGTCGACCCCGCTTACATGGGCCTCGGCCCCGTGCCCGCGGTGCGCAAGGCGCTCGCCGCGGCCGGGCTCACGCTCGCCGACATCGAGCTGATCGAGCTGAACGAGGCCTTCGCCGCCCAGGCGATCGGATGCATGCGCGAGCTGGGGTTGCCCAACGACCGCCCGAACGAACTGGGCAGCGGGATCTCCCTCGGCCACCCCATCGGCGCGACCGGGGCACGGCAGACCGTGACCGCGATGCACCACATGCGGCGCCGCGGCTACCGCACCGGCCTGATCACGATGTGCATCGGCGGCGGCATGGGCATGGCCATGGTCGTGGAGAGCTGCTGAGGCAGGAAGGATTTTTTTTCTTTACTTCGGCCGCTCCATCTGATATCGATTGTAAAGTTAAGGGGTTGCGGAAGGAGCCGCACGAAATGGACGTTGCGCGCAAGCTGGGCATCCTGGTCTTCTGTGCCGTTCCGGCCATCATCGGCGGTGGGATCGTCTATTTCGCCACCGGCACGCTGACCGCCGTCGCGATCTACGAGATCATTCTGCTCGCGGCCGCGGGGGCGTTCGTCAGCCGCTGAGGGTTTTTCGACCGCGAAACGACGGCCGCTCGCCCCGCCCCGGATAGGGGCCGCAACTTGCGCAGGCCGGGGGCGGGAGGGGCGGCCGGCGTCCGTCCGGACCGCGGATCGCTGAACGACCGCGCTCTCCCGCAGTTCCCCCGAAGAAGCCCGACGAGCCGGTAGAGCGGCGCTGTGAGCCGGGGGCCGACCCCGTGGCGGCGCCCCCGCTCGCACGCCCTGCGGCCCCGGCCCGCGTCGGCGCCCCGGGAACATTCCCGACGGAAGCATGCCCATGGACAAGCCGCTCGAAGTCAGCATCGAAAAGGAAATGAAAAAGTCCTACCTCGATTACGCGATGAGCGTGATCATCGGCAGGGCTTTGCCGGACGTGCGCGACGGGCTCAAGCCCGTGCACCGCCGCGTCCTCTACGCCATGGGGGAGCTCAAGAACGACTGGAACAAGCCGTACAAAAAGTCGGCGCGCATCGTCGGCGACGTCATCGGCAAATACCACCCCCACGGGGACGCGGCCGTCTACGACACGATCGTGCGCATGGCCCAGGATTTCTCCATGCGCTACCCCCTCGTCGACGGCCAGGGCAACTTCGGCTCGATCGACGGGGACCCGCCCGCGGCGATGCGCTACACCGAGATCCGCATGCAGCGTCTCGCGCACGAGATGCTCGAGGACCTCGACAAGGAAACGGTCGATTTCGTCCCCAACTACGACGGCTCCCTCCACGAGCCCGCGGTCCTTCCGGCGAAGATCCCCAACCTGCTGATCAACGGCTCGGCCGGGATCGCCGTCGGCATGGCGACCAACATCCCGCCGCACAACCTGAGCGAGGCCGTGGACGCCCTCTGCGCCCTGATCGACAACCCGGAAATCGACGTCGAGGGGCTGATGCGCTTTTTGCCGGGGCCGGATTTCCCGACGGGGGGCATCATCCACGGCCGCGAGGGAATCCGCGAGGCCTACGCCACCGGCCGCGGGATCATCCGCGTCCGGGGGCGGGTGACCGTCGAGTCCGACAAGCGCGGCGCGGCCGAGACGATCGTCGTCACCGAGCTTCCCTACCAGGTGAACAAGGCGAAGCTGATCGAGCGCATTGCCGAGCTCTCGCGCGAAAAACAGATCGAGGGCATCCGCTACGTGCGCGACGAGTCCGACCGCGAGGGGATGCGCATCGCGATCGGCCTCAAGAAGGACGCCGACGCCCGGGTCGTCCTGAACCAGCTCTACAAGAACACCCGCCTGGAATCGACCTTCGGGGTGATCTTCCTCGCCCTCGTCCACAACCGCCCGGAGCTGCTCACCCTGAAGGAGGTGCTCGAGCACTTCGTCCTGCACCGCAAGGAGATCGTCGTCCGGCGCACGCGCTTCGAGCTCGCCCGCGCCGAGGAGCGCGCCCACATCCTCGAAGGCTTGAAGATCGCCCTCGAGCACGTCGACGAGGTGATCGCCCTGATCCGCGCCTCCGCCTCGCCGGCCGAGGCGCGCGAGCGGCTGACCGCCCGGTTCGGCCTGACCGAAAAGCAGGCCCAGGCGATCCTCGAGATGCGGCTCCAGCGGCTGACCGGGCTCGAGCGCGATAAGATCCTCGAGGAGCACCGCAAGGTCCTGCTCGACATCGCCCGCTACCGCGAGATCTTGGGAAGCGAGCGGCGCGTGCTCGACATCATCCGCGAGGAGCTTCTCGCCGTGCGCGAGCAGTTCGGCGACCGGCGTCTGACCGAGATCATCGACGAGACCCCGGAGATCTCGCGCGAGGACCTGATCGCCGAGGAGAAGATGGTGGTCACGATCTCGCGCCGGGGCTACATCAAGCGCACCCCGATCGCGCTCTACCGCAGCCAGAAACGCGGCGGCAAGGGGCTGATCGCCATGGGCACGCGCGAGGACGACTTCGTCGAGCACCTCTTCGTCGCCTCGACCCACCACTGGTTTCTTTTCTTCACCAACCGGGGTCGGGTGTACTGGTGCAAGTGCTACGACCTCCCCCAGGCGGGGCGTCTGAGCCCCGGCAAGGCGATCGTGAACCTCCTCGAGCTCGCCGAGGGCGAGCAACTGGAGACGGTGCTCGACGTGCCCGAGTTCGCCCCCGGCTCCTTCGTCCTCATGGCGACGCGCCGGGGTCTCGTGAAGAAGACCGACATCATGGCCTTCAGCCGGCCGCGCAGCGGCGGGATCCTCGCCATGCGGCTGGAGGAGAGCGACGAGCTGATCGCGGCGCGCATCACCGACGGCACGATGAACGTCTTTCTCGGCTCGGCGAACGGCAAGGCGATCCGGTTCCACGAGTCCGACATCCGGCCCTCGGGACGGGCGGCGGGCGGGGTTCGCGGCATGAGCCTCGAGGAGGGCGACGCGCTGGTCAGCCTCGAGGTCCTCAGCCACGGGAGCACCCTCTTCGCCGTGACCGAGAACGGCTTCGGCAAGCGCACCTCGATCGACGAGTACCCCGTCCATCGCCGCGGCGGCAAGGGGGTGATCGCCATCAAGACGAGCGCCCGCAACGGCCGCGTCGTCTCGATCCTCGTCGTGGACGACGCCGACGAGGTCATGCTCATGACGAGCACGGGGAAACTCATCCGCACGGCGATCCGCGAGATCTCGGTCATCAGCCGGAACACCCAGGGGGTGAAGCTGATCGCGGTCGAGCCGGGCGAGCGCGTCGCCGGGGCGGCGCGGCTCGCCGAGCGCGACGAGGACGAAAAGCCGGCGGCGGAGCCGGAGCGGGGCGATGAGCGGCAAGACGGATGAGGACGCCCCCCTGCGGATCGGGGTTCTCGGCGCCGGGAGCTGGGGCACGGCGCTGGCCGACCTGTTGGCCGCGAAGGGGCACCGCGTCGAGCTCTGGGCGCGCGAGCCCGAGGTGGCCGAGCGGATCAACGGGGCGCGCGAAAATCCCCTCTTCCTGCCCGGCGTTCGCCTGGCCGAAGGCCTCGTCGCCTCGAACGACCTTAAGGCCGTCGCCGCCGCGAAGGATCTCCTGGTCGTCGTCGTTCCCTCCCACGCCGTGCGCCAAACGATCCGGGGGCTCTCCGGACGCCTTGCACCCGCGACCGGCGTCGTCTCCGCCGCCAAGGGGATCGAGACCGACACCCTGTGCACCGTATCCCAGGTTCTCGAGCAGGCCCTCGGCATCGGCCCCGAGCGGATCGCGGTTCTCTCGGGGCCGAGCTTCGCGGTCGAGGTCGCGCGGCGTTTTCCCACCGCCGTCGTCGTCGCCTCGCAAAACGCGGAGCTTGCCGGCCGGGTCCAGCGCGCCTTCGCCGGCCCCGTCTTCCGCGTCTACACGAGCGAGGACGTGATCGGGGTCGAGCTGGGCGGGGCGGTGAAGAACGTGATCGCGATCGCCGCCGGCCTGATCGACGGCCTGGGCATGGGCCTGAACACCCGCGCCGCCCTGATCACGCGCGGCATGGCCGAGATCCGCCGCCTGGGCAAACGCCTGGGCGCGAACCCCCGCACCTTCACCGGCCTTGCCGGCTACGGCGACCTCATCCTCACCTGCACCGGCGAGCTCAGCCGCAACCACACCCTCGGCCGTCGGATCGCCGAAGGCCGCCCTCTCGAGGAGCTGCTCGCCGAGACCCGCAGCGTGGCCGAGGGCGTGCGCACGGCGCGCGCCGTGTATCGACTCTCCGAGAGGCTGGGGGTGGAGATGCCGATCTGCCGCCAGGTCTACCGCATCCTCGAGGAGGGGCTGCCCCCGCATGAGGCGCTCACGCAATTGATGACCCGGAACCTCCGGCCCGAACTGGACGAGGACTGATGACGGCCCCGGAAACGCAGGCGCGGCGCGGCGGAAGGGGGCGGCAGTCCGGGCCTCCCCCCGCGGCGCCCGGGCGCGAGGGCCACCGCGCGCGCTTGCGCGAGCGGTTTCTCTCCGGCGGTCTCACGGGCTTTCTCGACTACGAGGTGATCGAGCTTCTGCTCACGCTCGCCACCCCGCGGCGCGACTGCAAGGCGGCGGCGAAGGAAGCCCTGGCCCGCTTCAAGACCCTGCCCGGGGTCTTCGAGGCCGAGCCGGGCGAGCTGCTCGCCGTGCCGGGCATCGGGCCGAAGAACGCCTTCGGCATCCGGCTCGTCAAGGCGGTCGCCGAGCGCTACCTCGCGCAGCGGGCCGTGGGTCGCGACCCCCTCTCCAGCCCGGCCGAGCTCTTCGACTACTTGAACGGCGCGATCCGCGACAAGAGCCGCGAGTGCTTCGTCTGCGTCTTTCTCGATGCGCGCAACCGCGCCCTGGCGATCGAGACCCTCTTCGAGGGGACCCTCACGGCGGCCTCCGTCTACCCCCGCGAGGTGATCCGCGCCGCCCTCGCCCACCGGGCGGCGGGGCTGATCTTCGCCCACAACCACCCCTCGGGCGAACCCCGGCCCTCGGCCGAGGACGTCGCGGTCACGCGGCAGCTCGTTTTCGCCGCCCAGGTGATGGGGATCGCCGTCCACGAACACCTGGTCATCGGCGAACGGGGCTACTACAGCTTCGCCACGCAGGGCCTGATCGAGCGGATGCGGCGGGAATGCGCGGCGCTCGCGGAACCCCGCGGGCCGTGGCCGATCCCGGAGGGAGGGAAAGATGGCCGACCCTGAAGCCGGGCCCCTCCCGGAGTGCTTCGGGCGGATCGAGTACGTGTTCCCTTTGGGCGAGGACGGCCTGCGCCACAGCCCGCCGGGGTGCCTCGCCTGCGCCCGCAAGACCGCCTGCCTGCGCCGGGCGCTTGCGGGGGAGGGGGGCGTGCGGGTCCGGGAGGAGAGGCTGCGGCGCGCCTGGGAGTCGGGCACGATGCCGTTTTGGGAACGCTGGGCGCGTCAAAAAACCCTGCACGCCAGGCCGCCAGGGCCTGAGGGCCGGATCCGGGGCTGGCTCGCGCGCCGGAGGCGGCGGGCGGCGGGGCCCGAGGAGGATTGAAACAGCCGATGGAACAACGCTCCTCCCTGGGACGTGCCCTGCTCCTCATCGTCCTGGCGATCTTTCTTCTGTCCTGCCTTGCGGTCTTCGGGTTTCTGAACAGCGGGCTCTGGGACCGCATCGTCGCCCTGCATGACCTGCTCACCGACCGCGAATGGGTGCGCGGGGCCGTGGAGCGCGCGCCGTGGACTTCGGCCGGCATCCTGGTCGCCCTGCAGATCGGCCAGGTGCTGCTCGCCCCGATCCCCGGGGAGCTGACCGGGTTTCTCGGCGGATACCTCTTCGGGGCGACCCAGGGCTTTCTTCTCTCCACCCTCGGCCTCACGGTCGGCTCGCTCATCAACTTCGCCGTCGGCCGTTTTCTAGGCGAGCAGGTGGTGCGCAAGCTCGTCCCGCGCGAGACCTACGAGAAATACAACCAGATCGTCCAGTTCCGCGGGATCCTCTACATCTTCGTTTTCTTTTTGATCCCGGGGTTTCCCAAGGATTACCTCTGCATGTTCCTCGGGTTGACGACGCTTCCGCTGCGCGTCTTTTTCGTCGTCTCCACGGTCGGCCGCGCCCCCGGGACGCTTGCCCTGAGCCTCCAGGGGGCCTCGGTCTTCCAGAGGGATTACGTTCTGTTCCTCATCATCACGGCCATCAGCCTGGTGCTGGCCGCCGTGGCCTTTTTGTGCCGGGATGCGCTCTACCGCTGGATGGTGAACCACCAGCGCCAGCGCAGCTGTCCCCCCCCGCCGTGAGGCCGGACACGGAGCTTTCGTTTTCCCGGGGCCCGTGGTAAGGGGGGAAACCTCGGGGCCTCCGTGCGGCCCCCTCCCTGCCGAAAGGACCCTGCGTTGGCCTACTGGAAATTTCGCGAAGAGCTCAGCCTCGCCCACAAGCTGCGGCGATCCTACTACGAGCTCCTGCGCGACGACCTCGACCAGTTCCTCATCCAGCACGCCCTGGTCGATTCCTACCAGAACTTCGTCGGCCGCGGGATCAGCTACCCCTTCGTCGAGAAGCGCGAGCTCAAGCCGCGGGCGCGGATCCCGGAGCAGGAATACGAGCTGCACAACGTCTTCCTCGTGATCTTTCTCGAGGACGCGATCCCCCCCGAGCACAAGAAGTACATCCGCTTTTTCGAGGAAAACCGCACCACCAAGATCAACCTGATGCGCGCCGAGGTGGGGTTCTCGCTCCTCGAGGGGGAACGGCAGGCGCGCTACCTCGATTCGGTCCACTTCCGGAACTTCATCCGCCAGCTTTTGCCGGTCGATTACGCGCTGCTCATCCAGCGCGACCCGGCGGTGAAGACGACGAGCCGCTATTTTCTCTCCCATTTTCACGTGCGGATCGACTGGCCGATCAGCGAGGCGGCCGAGGATCTGGGCCGGAGCCTGCGCTACATCTCGAAGGAGCTCTACGAGCGGGGCGAGAAATACGCAGAGGACATGCAGCGCAAGTTCTTCGAATACTACAACCAGCCCTTCATCGCCGGCGGGCGGCGCACGGCGGCCGTCGTCGCCTCGCAGTACCTGCGGCGCATCCCGGGCATCCACACCGTCTACGTCAGCAGCAGCGCCTCGCGCGCCCTGATCCGCATCTGCGAGCGCGGGGTCTCGAAGATCGTGCTCATGAAGTTTCTCAAGTCCGATCTCGAGCAGATCGCGGCCGCAAACCAACTCTCCTTCCACAAGGTGAAGAAGTACTACGTGCTCGCCCGCGAGGGAAAGGAGCGCGTGCTCCTCGTCCAGGCGACCTATGCGCTCACCACGCCGGCGCGGCCGCCGGAGGACGGGAAGCTGCGCGAGCTCAAGCCCGACCTGAACTGGCTGAGCGTGGGCGAGCAGCACATCCTGCCCAAGCCCGGCGTCTGGAAATACCCGCCGCTCCCCGTGAACGTGGTCTACACCTGAACCCGCCGCCAGGCGAACGAAGAGCCAAAAGGGGAAGACGCCGGGTGAATCCCGCCGGTGTTGGCGCTCGCCTCGTGCCCAAGCGGGGAAGGGGTCCTCTCAGTAGACACCGCGGAAGCCGGTGAACTGATCGTAGCGCGGGTTCATGGTGAGCCCGTATCGGTCCTTGCCGAAGAAGCGGAACTCGATGTGGGCGGGGTCGATCGTCCCGTCGGCGGTCGCGTTCTGGGTGACGGTGAAATAGACGGTCGCCGTCAAATTTTTATCGTCCCAGGTGACCGCGGTCGGAAGGGGCGAGAGGGTGACCTCGGTTGAAGGAACCGGCATGCCGAAGTTGTAGGCCTGTCCGGGACCTTCGCCCGCGGCGCGGCCGATCCGCCAGTTGGCCGGGTTTTCGATCGCGGCGCGGTCCATCTGCTTGTTGAACGCGATCTGGATCGACAAGGTTTTCGAGGCGTTGGGCTGGGCGAGGTAGGAGCCCAGGGCGATGACCGGGGTTCCCCGGCCCATGGGGAAGGGGAAGGTGCTCCCGGAGAGCGCAAGCACCATGCGCGGGGGGTCGACCCGATAAATGTAGTCTTTCAGCGTCGCCGCAAGCTCACCCTGGCCGAGTCTTTCCAAATTCTTGGCAATTTCGGTCGCTTCCTCGATTTCCCCCAGGTCCGCGCGGGAAAACCCGATCTGCAGCCTCGCCTCGTGGAGGCTTCCGTCGAGCGCCAACGCCCGCTCGAACTGGAGGATCGCCCCCCGGTGCTCGCCCTTTCGCCGCAAGAGAAGCCCCATCCCGAGGTAGCCTCCCGCTTCCTGCGGTGAAATTCTTTGAATTTCATTGTATTGCGCTTCCGCCTCGGCGTATCGGCCAAGCTCGATCAGCGCCTGCCCCAGGGCGTAGCGGTTCGCCGCGGTCGGGTTCACGCGCACGGCCTCGGCGTACTGGCCGGCCGCCTCCTCGTATTTTTTGTCGGCGAAATAGAGATTGCCGAGCTTGACCCGCAGGTCGTCGCGGTAGGGGTCGACCTGGATTCCGGAAAGGTAGGCCTTGACGGCGTTTTCACGGTCGTCGAGCGCAAGGTAGGCCATGGCCAGGAACTGGGCGGCATCGGCGGCGAAGGCCGAGCCCCGCCCCAAGCCCACCGCCCGCTTGAAGTCGGCGACCGCCCGTTCGTAGTCCTTCTGCACGTAGGCGTCGATGCCGCGCTGCAGGGCCGCGTTCGCGAGCCCCTCCAGGCCATTCGAGCGCGTCAGCATGGCCGAGAAGAGGCTTTCCGCGAAATAGGGGTCGTATCCGCTGATTTTCATGGGTCAAGGCAGGAAGCGTTGTTTCCTCTCCGAATAGATACCGTTTCCGCGGCTTCCCTCCTGGTTATCGGCTTTTTTTTCGGGGACTTGACAGGAATGAGAACTCCCCGATTTGCCAAAAAATATCTGCTTTTTAGATAGTTCTCTTTCCTGGCAGATCCGGGGAGGCGATCCGCCAAGCAGGGGAGGGGCTTGCGCATCAGGCTTCCTGCGGTGCCCCGGGAAAGATGCGGGATTGCGATCCTTGACGGCCAGGGGATTTTCCGCGGAGGCTCTTTCAGATGATCGCCCCGGGGAGTTTTTTACGAGTTGGCATGTTCTCTGCAGATTCGATTTCACCGCTGAATGCATCGACCGCCTCGACGGATCGACGACCCAGCTCTCGACAACATCTTCGCAAGCGTCTGGTGTCGAGATCCGTTCTGAAGCGAAGGAAACTCAACGGCTTTCGCGGCACGCCGTCGCAATCCTGGGTTGGGGATCTGACTTCCGACAAACCCCGGGTTGACGACTTCTTGCCGGCCGGCCGGGGAGGAGAGAGATGATGGCCAACACGGATCGTGGGGTGCCGACGGTCTGCATCGCCGGGATGCACCGCTCCGGCACGTCGATGGTTGCGCGGTTGATCTTCGATTGCGGTGTTTACCCGGGAGCGCCGGAGGACCTTCTGCCCCCTCAACCGGACAATCCCAAGGGATACTTTGAACACAAAGGCATGCTCGCCTTGAACGAGGCCCTTCTGGAACATCTCGGGGGGGCCTGGGATCTTCCCCCGGAGCCGGCGGTCGGCTGGGAGTCGGCCACCGAACTCGAGGGGTTGAGAAAGCAAGCGGCCGACTTGATCGCGGGCTTCAGAGGCCATGAACCGTGGGGCTGGAAAGACCCTCGGAACGCCCTGACCCTTCCGTTCTGGAGATCCCTGATTCCGGACCTCAAGGTGGTTGTTTGCCTGCGGAATCCGATGGAAGTTGCCGCCTCGCTGCAAAAGAGAGGATACAGCTCGCGGCGGTTTTCGCTTCGCCTTTGGGAAACCTACAACCGCATGCTCCTGAGATCGGTCTCACCCCGGCGGCGGATCGTGGTTTGCCACGACCGTGTGCTGGCGAACCCGGAAAAGGAGCTAAAACGAATTCTGCGGTTTCTCGGCCTTTCCGTGCCTCATGAAACGGTTGACCGGGCCTGTGAAAGCGTTGACCTCGACCTGTACCACCACCGGGAAGTCGATCCGGGGTGGGAGGATCTGCCCGTCGAAGTCCTCTCCCTTTACCTGGATCTTTGCCTTGAATCTTCGCAGAATGGATCCTTTCATCGGGGGGAAGAGACGCAGAGCTTTTCCCCGGAATCCGGTTTCTCGGAGGCATCCTTCGTCGCGACACCGAGGCCGGTGGGGGAACGGGCGGCCGAACGATCGCGGCGCGCTCGCCGGGCATCCGCCGAGCCGGCGCGGCGACCGGCAAGCGAGGCCGAGTCCGCCTTCGCCGAAGCGGGGCCGGAACCCTCATCGGCCATGGTTTGCGAAACGGAGATGGAGCAAGGAACGGATTTCAGTCCCTCCCTCCTGGAGATCGAGGATCCGGCGGTTCTCGCCCGGGTCGGCCGGGTGATGATGAGGCGCGAGAAGCCGGAGGCCGCGCGTCGCTTTCTGGTTCGTGCGCTCAAGCTGGTTATTTCCGAGAAAGATCGCCATTCGGACAACGATTCCGCTGCGGCCTCCCCTGACGGTACTTCCGCGGGTTTCGAAACGGATCTTTGCGCTGCCCGGCAAGCGATGCAACGGGGGGACGCCGGGAAAGCAAAGGAGATTCTCGAAGCCCTCTTGGAGAAGAACCCTCGGAACCCGCAGGCCCATCATTTGCTGGGCCAGGTGGCGGTCGCTCTGAAGGACACAGAACGTGCCAAAGCCCATCTCCAAGCGGCTCTGGAGATCGGTCGAGACAACCCGGTTTTCCTTCTGGACTATGCCGATTTCGTTGCCGTCGAGTTCGGCCGAGTGGAGGAGGCGATCGACATCTATCACCGCTTGCTCGCCCGGAATCCGACGGACATCGATGTCCTGCTGCGCATGGGGACGCTCTACGCGGTAAGCAAATCCTTCGAAGAAGCCCGCTTTGTCTATTCCCGGGTCCTCGCGCTTGCGCCCGATCATCCCCAGGCGGTGGAAAATGTCCGCTACTTGGACGAGATGGCGGGCCCGGATGGCTCCCGGGATGCCGAAGAGCCGTTCTTTTCGCCGCACGGCGAGGCCCCCATGGAGGCCCGTCCCCGGATCGTGAGCCGGCTCCACGAGTTGAAGCTCCATTGCTTCTTTCACGAGAGAAACGAGCAACGGGTCAAACCGCTGGTCGCTCCCGATCTGAAACGACCCGAGAGGTTCTGTGCCTGGTTCGAATTGAGCGACCTTCCGAGCCCCGCCTCCTTTCGGCTGGATCTGCCTCCATCGACCGGTGCGGTGAGAATCGTTCGCTTGGTGCTGGAACGAGCCACGCGGCCGCCCCTGGATCTGACCCGCTGCCTGGTCTCGACGGGCAAATCGTTCGGCGGCCTGAGATATTATTTCGATTCGGAATCAAGTCATTTCGCCTTTTCCCCCCTGCCGGAAGAAGAAATTCGGGACGCCAAAAGGCTGCAAGCGGTCTTGGATTACGCCCCTTACGGTCCGGCTTCCCAGCGCGCGTGCCTGAAAGAGATGGATCGTTTGCAGGACGCCGTTCTACAGGGCGCGCTCCAAATCAAGAAACAGAAGGAGACGATCGGCTCCTTCGAGCAGGCGCTTCGCGAGGCGCAGGAGGCGCTGCGAGAATCGCCTCTTGCGAAGGCCGTGGGGCTGCCCGTTTCCCGGGCGCGATCCCGGGTCCTCCGCCCGCTTGCTTCTCTTGAGCCGCTGCGGCGGCAGCCGGGAAAAATCGCGATCCATGTACACCTCTATTACCTCGATCTCCTGGACGAAATGGTCTCCTGGCTATCCCGGATGCCCTTCGCCTATGACGCCGTCTTCACCGTCACGCAACCGGAGGCGGCGCTCGAGGTCGAAAAGGAAGTCCTGCGTCGCGGTGGATCCAACCTGGGCAAGCTCCGGGTGCAAGTCGTCCCCAATCGCGGCAGGGACATCGCCGCGTTCTTGTGCACCCTAAGCCCCGTTTACCGTCAATACGATTACATCGCGCACGTGCACACGAAAAAAAGCCTTTTCACGGGAAGGGAGCAGAGAAGCTGGCGGCAATATCTTTTGCAATCCTTGTTTTGTGACGAAACGCACATCCGGCGTATTTTCGCTTTATTTACAAACCATCCCGAGATCGGCCTTGTCTACCCGGAAACGGCAAAAGAGATACCCTACTGGTGTCACTCGTGGCTTTCCAATCAACGCTCGGCGGCGGAACTTTTCGGCCGGCTGCGGATCGGGTTCGACACTTCTCTTTATATCGACTATCCGGTCGGCTCGATGTTCTGGGCCCGATCCAAGGCGTTGGCGCCGCTGTTCGAGCTCGGCCTGAAATTCGAGGACTTCCCCGGAGAGCCGGCGCCGAACGACGGCACCCTGGCGCACGCGATCGAACGCAGTTTCTGCATCGCCGCCCATCTGCAGAAAATGACCTTCGCGGTGCTGGACCTGCCCCGCAACAGTTTCGCCATCGGTCTCGGAAGGAAAAATCTCGAGTCCTACTGGGCGCAGTCGCTTCCTCATCTTTTCCATGCGCTCAGGCCGTTTCGCAGGATTTCCTTCGATGTGTTCGATACGCTGATCACCCGGCCGGTCCTGGACCCGGATCACGTGTTTTGGCTGATGGAAAAGCGCTTGCAGGCGGATTGCGGGATCGACGTCGATTTTCTGCATTTGCGGAAACAGGCCGAACTTCATGCCCGGGAAAAAAAACGGGGCGATGTCTCGCTGGATGAGATCTACGAATCCATGAAGGCGATCGGCGGGCTTTCCGAGGCGCAGGCCGAGAAGATCCGCCGGCTGGAAATCGAAACCGAGGCGAGGTTCTGCGGCGCGCGGGAAGGCATGCCGGAGCTGATCACGGCTTTGCTCCGCGAGGGAAAAGAATTGACCTATCTCTCGGATATGTATCTCCCCTCCCGGGAGATCCAAGCCCTGCTTGCGCGAAGCGGGATCCCCACCGATTCCTGCCGGATCCTCGTTTCGTGCGAAACCGGAAAGCGAAAAGACGACGGGGGGGTCTGGAAGCGGTTCCGCGAGGAGATCGCCGATGTCCACGTCGGGGACAACGAACACGCCGACATGCAATTGGCAGGGGATCACAGCGTTCCCTGCTACCACGTCATGAGCCCGCGGCGTCTCGCCGAGCTGGGAACCCCTCGGCTCCTGCCGCCGCAATGGCGTCAACCGCACGCTTCGATCTTCGCCGGGCCGGTCTGGGAGCGGTTGTTTTCCTCGCCCTTCGCGCTGCATCGATCCCGAGGGAAGGTGGTCATCGATGACCCGCGGGACATGGGGTACGCCTGTTTCGGGCCGATTCTCCTCTATTTCACGCTCTGGCTCTATGATCTCTCCCGCAAGCGGAACATTCGGCACCTGCTCTTCCTTGCCCGCGAAGGCTACCTGCTGCAGGAACTCTTTCAGATCGCCGAGAGTGCGCTCGGGGAGACGGGGATTCGAAAGACGTATCTCCTTTGCTCCCGCCGCGCGGTGAGCGTCCCCGTGTTGTCCGGCGATCGGGACATCTGGGAGTTGCTGGATGCACCTTACCAGGGAAGCTTCGAAAATCTCTTGGTCAGCCGTTTTGGCGTCGAGCCCCTGGAGACGGAAGGACACCCGGCGGGTCAGGAACAGCTTTTGAGAGAAACCGCCGTGCGGTTGCCCGAAGACCGGAACCGGGTTTACGCCGAGCTGTTGAGGATGAAGAAGCGGATCCTGGAAAACGCGGAGCGGGAGCGAAGCGCCTATCTCCGGTATTTAAAGAAAAACGCCGCGATCGATTCCGAGGCCGGCGCGGTGGTCGACATCGGATATTCGGGCACGATTCAAAAATATCTCGCCCGGCTGACAGGAAAGACGACAGACGGATTTTATTTCGTCACCAGCGAGAGAGCAAAAGGCCATCCCCTCGCCAAGAGGATGCACAGTTGCTTCGGCTCTTTCCTCAAGTTCACCCCCGGAAACCCAGTCTTCTATTATTCCCTGATACTCGAGTCGGTTTTGACGGCGCCGCAGGGCCAATTGCTGCGCTTTGACCCGGACGGGAGCCCTCTGTTCGCAGAACATGTCTACGACGAGGGTCAATGGCCCACTCTCCGTGCCATCCACCTGGGGGTCATCGATTACGTTCGCCAAACGATCGGATGGTACAAAGAGGCCTTGCCGGAATTTGAATCGGCCAAAGATACGGCGGTCTTTTTCTTCCGGCAGATCGCCGAAAACCCAAACGTGATCAGCCCATCCCTCCGTGAAATTCTGAAAGTCGACGATGCCTACGTGTCCGGCGGCGTCCGAAGCAGTTTCCATTATGCAGGAGCCGGAGCCGGAAAGGACGGCGGGGCCCCGGCCCATCGCGTATTTCTAACTAATTATCTCGCCAAACGGGCCGCGGAGGATGATCGGCGCTTTCGATCCAAAGAGGAGTTTGAACATTACTTTCAAAAGATCCGCTATACTTACGAGGAACGGCTGCTCGCCGAAAAAATTCTATCCCTGCAGGCAGCCAAGGCCGGCCGCCTGGAATGCCAGGGGTGGTGCGACGGCTGCGAATCGAAAGCCACCTTTCACGCCGACTGGTCTTTAAGCGAGTACACGCTTAACCATCAGGCCAATCTTTCCAACGCCAACGCGTATCGCGATTGGTACGGCAAGGTCCTGTTGTTCCGCGAGCAGCTCATCTGCGAGCGATGCCGGCTGAACAATCGTCAACGGGGAGTGATCTTCACTGCAAAACGGCTCGGGCTGAATCTCCCCGCTCTGAAGGCATATGTATATGAGCAGACCACCCCGTTCTACAAAACCCTGCTCAAGATCAACCCGCAGGTATGCGGCAGCGAGTACCTGGGCCCCGATGTCCCGAAGGGCGCGATCGTGAACGGCGTTCGGCACGAAGACGCGATGGAGCTCACCTATCCCTCGGATTCCTTCGATCTGCTGATTTCGAACGACGTCTTCGAACATGTCCCCGATCTCCAGGCATCTCTCCGGGAAGCCCGGCGCGTCCTGAAACCCGGTGGGGTGTTGATCTTCTCTATGCCCGTCGATCTATCGAAAGAAGAAAGCCGCGTCCGGGTGGTATTGCGAAACGGCGCCTTGGAGCATCTGGAGGAGCCGGAATACCATGGAAATCCCTTATCCGAAAAAGGAAGCCTCGTCTTCACCGATTGCGGCTGGGACGTGATCGACGGCTGTCGCGAGGCGGGGTTCACCGACGCCTTCATGTTTTATTACTATTCGCCTGGGCATGCCTTGATCGGGGGAGGTCTGCAGTTCGCCTTCGTCGGGATCAAATGAGCGGTCGGCCGTCGGGCAGGAGGAAGAGAAACCGGTGAAGGAAAAAACGAAGGGCGATCACGTTCCGCAGGCGCAGCACCACGTGCCTTCTCCCCGCCGGATTTACCCCGCGACAGGTCACGCCCGTGGGGGGCGCCCGCTCCTCTCCGTGATCATCCCCCTGCACAACGGGGCCGCCTTGACCCGCCGATGCCTTGCGTCTCTCGGGCCGGTGCTGCAAGACGTTCCCGCCGAGATCATTCTTGAGGACAACGGCTCAGACGGCGATACCACCGAATGGCTGGCCACGCTGCCAGAGGAAATCCGGGTCCTTCGCAACAACGAAAATCTCGGTTTCGCGACCGCCTGCAACCAGGGGGCCATGGCGGCGCGCGGCCGATACCTTTTCTTTACTAACAACGACACCGAAGCCTCGACCGAATGGCTCGCTCCGCTGCTGGAGGCGATCGAACGACCCGCAGTCGGCGTGGTCGGATGCAATCTGTTCTGCCCGGACGGTAAGATCCGATCCGAACGTGATGATTTTGAAAGAGCAGCCTAAACAGATCCGGCGTTAGAAATCCTTAGCTGGGAGGGAAAGGCATTCGATCATTGACGTGCACCGGCGAGATCGTTGCATCTTCGCGCCCATAACGAGCTCTTCGCCGTGCTCGAGCGCCATCGCGATGACTTCTTCAATCCGTGCGATTACCTCATCCATACGGCACTTCTGACAGGGGAAAACAACAAGATCAACGTCCTGAAACGGAAGGCATGCGGCTATCACAACTTGCTTTAATTCGAAAATTTTTTAAGCTTGCTGCAGCCGATTCGGGGATGATTGAAAAATTCTTTGCGAAGCATTTCTTGTACCCTCGAAAGAGGGCGTAAAAAGGGTAACCAAGGATACGCCCATGACGTCGATCGTGATTCTCACCCGGAACGGGCTGGAATACACCAAAAAATGCCTAACGAGCATTCAGCAATTTACCACAGAACAGCACGAAATCATCGTGGTCGACAACGGGTCGAGCGACGGGACGGTCCGTTGGTTACAAAAGTTTGCGTGTTCCTGTCCCAATTGTAGAATCATCGAAAACCAAGGCAATTTAGGGTTTGCGAAAGGCTGCAATCAAGGGATCCACGCCGCCGCCGGCGAATACATCGTTCTCCTGAACAACGACACCGTGGTCACCGAAGGCTGGCTTTCCGGAATGCTCGAATGCCTGCTGAGCGCTCTCGATGTCGGCATCGTAGGGCCGATGACCAATTGCATCAGCGGGATACAGAAGGTGCCGGACGTCCCCTACAGACATCTGAACCAAATGCAAGACTTTGCCAGGTCTTTCAGAGAGCGCAACCGGAAACGCAGAATCGATACGTCTCGAATCGTCGGCTTTTGCATGCTCTTTCGGAAAAGCCTTGTCCAGGAAATCGGCGGTTTGGACGAATCTTTCGGGACGGGAAACTTCGAAGATGACGATTTTTGCTTACGGTCGTTACTGGCCGGTTATCGCAACGTGATCGCTGGAGATGTCTTCATCCATCATTTCGGAAGCAGAACATTTCTCGTGAACGGGATCGATTATGCGGCCTCGATCCGCGGGAACCGGAAAATTTTCGCCGCGAAATGGTCGCAAACGGAAACGGTTCGGCTGTACGGCCCGCGACTCCTCGCCGTCCAGGTCCGGCAACAGGTGGATTCGCTCCAGCGCAAAGGGCAGGTGGATCAAGCGATCCCCTTGCTGGCTGCAGCGATCCGTCAAAACCCGGCCGATTCGGAGACGATTCACCGGTTGGCGCAGCTGCTGATCGCCGCCCGGCGTTTCCAGGATGCTCAAGAGATTCTTCAGGAAATTGAGACCTGGCCTCACGCACGAACGTTTTCGCTCTTGGGGCGATGTGCCGCCGAAGCCGGGAACCTGCCCCGTGCGAAGGACTATGCGGAGCGGGCACTCTCCCTCGATTCGCGCGACACGACGGCGGTTGTGTTGAAAGGGATTTGCCACCATCGAAAGGGCGAATTCGCCGAGGCCGAATCCTGCTTCAAGGAGGCGATTCGGATCGATCCCTCCGAGGGGGAGCCCTACAGCCGGCTGGGAGCTGTCTTGTGGGACTTGGGAAAACTCGAAGAGGGCATTGCCAATATGGAGCGAGGGTTCATTCTCAAACCGACAGAACCCGACGTCTCCTCGACCTATCATGCCGCGATTGCCGAAAGCGGAACATTCCCGCGCGCGGAAGCCGTGATCCGCGAAGCCTGCGCCCTCTATCCCGACGATCGTAGACTTTGCTTCATGTACATTTCCGTCCTCCTCAAGCTCGAAAAGCATGCCCTCGCCCTCGCCGAGATCGAGCGTGCTTTTCAGCTCTTCGGGCTGGATGACAGCACGATTCAGGTCGCCCTGAAAGTGAGGGAACGGGTGGGTCCGCTGGGCTTCGACCCCAAGAAGAACGCCGGTACCCGCCTTTCGGTTTGCATGATCGTCAAAAACGAGGAGGCTCACATCGGCCATTGCTTGGCGAGCATCAAGGGGTTGGCCGACGAGATCGTTGTCGTCGATACCGGCTCCGAGGATCGGACGTTCGATATTGCCCGACTGTTTGGCGCAAAGTGCGACCGGTTCGATTGGAACGAGGATTTTTCCGCCGCCCGGAATTACGCCCTTTCTCTTGCCCGCGGCGACTGGATTCTGGTTTTGGATGCAGACGAAATGGTTTCCCGAAGCGACCACCCAAGGATCCGCCAATGGATTCAGAACCGAAAATCCAGGCGCTTTGCTTTGCGTCTGACGACACGCAACTACACCGACCGGTGCGGAGCACGGGGCTGGGTCGCAAACGACGGGAGTTATCCCGATCTGGAAAAGTCAACGGGGTGGGTGCCGAGCAGCAAGGTGCGGCTCTTCCCGAACGACCCGCGCATCCGCTTCGTGTACCCGGTGCACGAGGTCGTCGAACCGGCCCTCAAGAAGCTCGGGATCCCGGTTCTCGAAGGCGACGTCCCCCTCCATCACTACGGGTGGCTAAACAGGGACCGGCTGGATGAAAAAGGAAAACATTACTTTGCGCTCGGCCTGAAAAAGCTCGATCAGCTGGGCGACGACCCGGATGCCCTTCGTGAGCTCGCAAGCCAAGCGGCGGGGCTCGAAGACTACGAGCTGGCCCTGCGTCTTTGGGAGCGATTGCTCGCAATCCGCCCGGCAGATGCCGTGGCGTGGATGAACGCGGGCTTCGCCGCCTTGCATTTGGGGCGGTTGCCCCACGCGGTCGCCTGCTCGAAGCGGGCGCTCGAGCTCAACCCGGAGATGCGCGAGGCGGCACTCAACCTCGCAGCCGGCCGCTGGGCCTTGGGCGATTTCGAAGGCACCGAGGAGGCCCTCGTGCACTTGCTCGCAAAAGATGCGAATTACCCCCCGGCAATCATTCGCCTTGCCGGATTGCGTCTCGTACAGGGGAAAACCGAAGAGGCTCTTTCACTCGTGCGGCGGCTGTGCGCCATCGGCTATGATCCCGGAGGCGCCTCTCGGATCCTGGCTGGCGAGCTGAGACAAATGGGACGGGAGGACCTGGCGCGCCTTCTTCTCGAGCGCGGCGGGAACGCCGGGCAGGGCGCCGAGGCGGCCGGGCACCAGTTGCCGGCGAGGGATTCTTCCGCGGCGGAGAAAGAACCTCTCCTCGCTCCCCGCCGCGCGAAGACCCCCCCCGCGAACGCGCCGCAGGCTCTCTCGTGAGGCAAGGCCGAACCCTCGATGCGTGAAGCACTTTCCCCGGACATCGTGGACCGTTCGCGGCGACTTTACGCCATGGGCCGCTGCGACGAAGCCGTGGGCTTGCTCCATGCCGTCCTCGAGCGCGAGCCGGAAAATGACGCCGCCCGGGTGGCGCTCGCCGAGCTGCTCCTCGATTCCGAGAGGCCCGAGGATGCCCTTGCCGTTCTTGCGGCCGATCCGAGAATGGGGTTCGACCCCAAGTTCCTTCTTCTGCGGGGTCGGTGCCTGATTCCGCTTGGGCAAGCCTCCCAGGCCGCGGAAATCGCTGACCGCCTTCTCGCGGCCGACCCCCAAAACCTCGCCGCGTTGTGCCTCAAGGGCGAGGCACTCCTTGCCGCTTCGCAGCCCGCCGCGGCAGGCGAATGGTTCGACCGCGCGCTCGACCGCGATCCCCGGTGCGCCGCGGCCTGGCACGGCACCGCACGGTTCCGGCTCTCGATTCATCCCGAGGAGAACGTCCTGGACGCCTTGGAGCGGGCCGTCCGCGAGGGCCCGGAATCGCGGGCGACCACGATCGCCTTACACGCCGAGTGCCTGCGCTGGACGGCCTTCGAACGCGGCCTTGCCGTGTACGAGGGAATACTGGATCGGGAGCCCTTCCACCGGCGGATCCGCTTCCTGCGGATCGAGCTGCTCCTCAGGCTTGGCCGCAGGCCGGAGGCCATGCGCGCCGTGGAGGAGGCGATCGTCGATTTCGGAGCAGACGATGGCCTTCTCTCCGCGGCCCTGGAGCTCAGAACGTCGCTTGGCCCCAAGGCCCCCGAAATCGGGGCCCAGGCGACGGTCTCGCTTTGCATGATCGTGAAAGACGAGGGGGAAACCCTTCCCCGCTGCCTCCTGAGCGCGCGCGATTTCGTGGACGAAATCGTCGTCGTGGACACCGGCTCAAGCGACAAGACGCCGGATCTCGCCTCAATCTTCGGGGCAAGGGTGTTCCCGGTCCCCTGGACGAACGATTTTTCCGCCGCGAGGAACGCCTCCCTGGCGAAGGCCACCTGCGACTGGGTCCTCGTTCTCGACGCCGACGAAGCGCTCTCCTTGCGCGATCTTCCGGCCTTCCGCGCGCTCCTCGAGAGTCACCCCGGAAAAGACTGCGCCTTCCGCGTCCGGACGCGGAATTACTCCCATGGCGCAAATGCTGTCGGTTTCGTAGCAAACCGCGGGGAATCTCCGGAGGAGGCGGGCCTGGGGTGGTTTCCCAGCGACAAGGTCCGGCTTTTCCCGAACGACCCGCGCATCCGTTTCCATTTCCCGGTGCACGAGCTGGTCGAGCCTTCGCTCGAGGCCGCGGGGATCCCGATCCGGGATTGCCCCCTCCGGGTCCACCACTACGGGACGCTCCACGAGGAGAGGACGGCCCGCAAGACGCAAACGTACCGGCTCCTCGAGGAAGGAAAACTTGTAGGGGGAAAAAACCGCCCGGCCGCCCTGCGCGAGGCCGCGATCCAGGAGGCCCGGCTCGGCCGCCATCGCGAGGCGATCTGCCTCTGGAGGCGGTTTGTGCGCCTTAAGCCCCGCTCGGCCGAGGCCTGGTTGAACTTGAGCGGCTGTTACTGGAACACGGCCGACTACGACGAAGCCGCCTCCTGCGCCCTGCGGGCCCTTCGGATCGACCCCCGGCTCAAGGAGGCGCACTTCAACCTGGCCTATGCCCGGCTGCTTCAGGGGGAAGGGAACCGGGCGTTTCAGATCCTCAAGCGGTTGGTCGCGGCCGAACCCGACTATGCCCCGGCCCGCTTTCTCCTGGGGGTGGCCGCAGCCGGCCTGGGCGATGAGGAGCGGGCGGCCGAGGCCTTCTCGTTCCTTGCAAAATCGCCCTACGGGCCCGCGCTCGGCGAGGCCTTGCGGGAGGCAGGCGACCGGCTTTCTTCCGCCGGCCGGATGCTCGAGGCCGGACGCCTCCAAGCTTGGATCGAACGGCAGGCGTCGGCCGTCGATGCCGCCGCGGGGTAGGGGGTCCGAGGGGGGCGGTCGCCGCCGGGGCGCTCCCGGCGGCTTCGAGGTTCAGGCGGCCGCCGCCTTCTCGGAGAGCGGCCGGCTTCTCAGGCCGGCGGCGATGTTGCGGTTGATCTCGATCAGGAGCGTGAGCTTCTCCGGCTTCGGGTCGGCCAGGATCTCGAGGGTTCGCCGGTCGATGAAGAGGCTGAGACGCAGGAGGTCGATTTTCAGCGCCTCCGGGAGCGGGTTCTCGGGCTTCTCCAGCTCCGCCTGGAAAACCGTCCAGATCCGCTGGTTGTACTTGAGTGCGGCATAGAGCCGGTCGCCTTTTCCCTCCTCGGCCCAACGGTCCCGGCACTGCTGCAGCCGGAGGGCCCCCTTTTCCAAAACTTCGGCTTCGAGATCGCGTCCGGTTTGGGTCACCCGCCGGACCTGGTCATAGTGTTTGAGCGCCGCCGGATACACGGGAGAGGACCTCCTCTTCGTAGTCGATCAGTTTGCGCGTGAGCTTGAGCGCCTGGTAGTAGCGCTGCTGCAGGATCTGCTCGTTGATGGCATCGATCAGGGCAACCGTGCTCGGCGCCGCCTGGACCACGTCGCGGACGAGATTCCAGTACCGGCGGGTGTAGGCCGCAAGGTTCCCCTCATCGATGTACATCAGCTGGATCGTGTAATAGATGCGGCGGCAGGGCGAGTCCGCCCGCTCCTCGGTTAAAATGTCCTTTTCGCGAAGGATGGGGACCCGGTTTTCGATCAAGAGATCGCAGGACGAGGGGCCGCCGTTTTTCACCACGGCACCGCCCAGGATCATCCGTTCGCCGGGCTTGAGGCTGAGCTTGAGCGCCATGCCCTTCAGGGGCCTTTCTTCGCTGACGTCACCGGGAAAGGCGCGGCGGGAGGGAACCCCTCCCGCCGCGGAAGAAGGTTAGAAGAGCCTCAGGACCGACTGCGCCGCTTGCGAGGCGAGGCTGAGCGAGGTGGTGCCCAGGGCCTGTCGCGTCTGGAGCATGAGCATGTTCGCTCCCTCCTCGTTCATGTCGGCGTTGGTGAGGTTGGCCGCACCGTCCTTCAAGACGTTGATCATCCCCTGGGTGAATTCCTGCCGCGCGGTGATGATCGAGAGGTTGTTGGCGAGCTTGCTCGACTCCGTGCGCAGCGTGATCATGGCGTTGTCGAGCGCGGTGATCGCGGCCTCGATGTTGGCCGTGCTGATCGCTCCGTCCGCGACCCAGGCGCTGTCCGAGGAGCTCACGAGAGCGAGCCCCGTGACGGCGGAAGCGTCGAACCCCTGCAGGCTCAGGCTGGAGGCCCCGGTCTCGTCGAACTTGACCGTGAGGGTCGAGCCGGGATCAGACGGGTCTTTCAAGAGGTTCACGCCCTTGTAGCCGGAGTCGGCGACCATCAGGTCGATCTGGTCGAGCACCTCGTCATACTGCGAGGCGAGCGTCGACGCCGCCGCGGTCGTATCGGCCGAGAGGGCGCTTGTCGCGAGCGATTTCGCCGCGGCGATCAGGGTCTTGATCGACTCGATGCCGGTGTCGGCGGCCTTGACGAGCTGAACCGCCTCGGACATCTCGTCTTTCCGGGAGGCGAGGTCGGTTGCCCGCTGCTCGTGGGCGACCGCGGTGAAGTAGGCGACGGGGTCGTCGAGTGCGCTGTTCACCTTTTTCCCGGTCGCCAGGCGCTTCTGGGTCACCTCCATGAAGCTGTTGGTCTGCTGCAGGCTGACGAGGTTCGCCCGCATGCCCGAGGTCAGGGTGATGGGTTGCATGGCCATGGTGTCCGTTCTCCTTTTCTAGTGGGTTCGCCCCGGCCTTCTGGCCGGAGGCATACATCGCGATGGCAAGGTGTTGAGCCGCTCCGGCGTCTCGGGGCCCCTCCTTTCCTTCGCCTCCTTTCCCGCCCCCGATTGCGACGCCTACGCTGGGATTATCGGAGGCCCGGAGGAAAACTTTAGTTTTTTTCCGCGAACGCGTGCAGAGAGGGGGAAACGCGTTGCCGGCGCGGGGCTTCCGGGGCCCCTCCGACTATGATAAAATGAGAAAAGCGTTCTTCCCTGCGCCGTCGTGGTCGCACCCGGTGAGGCAATGATTCTCGCGATCGACGAACTCGAACCCGGCATGATTCTCGACGAGCCTGTCCGCACCCACCAGGACCGGCTTCTCCTCGAGGCGGGGCGGCGGATCACGGAACGCTCGATCCGGCTCTTCAAGACCTGGGGCATCCGGCGGGTCGCCGTGCGCCTGCCCGGGGAAAAGGGAAAGCCCCCCGTTTCCGAGGCGATCCCGCAGGACGAGGAGAGGATCCTCCGCCGGCTCGAGGGCCGCAGCGGAGAGGGAGGGAACGACCCCGTGATGCGCGAGCTTCTGCGCGCCGCGGCGCGGCAGCTTCGCCTGCGCCGCCTGGCCGGCGAAGGCTGAGATGACCGGCCCCGCACTGCGGCGCGAGCTGCCGCGCATCGAGGACTTGCCCACCCTCCCGCGCACCGTGCTGCGGATCACCGAGCTGATCAACGACCCCGCGACCTCGGCGCGCGACCTCGCCCGCATCATCGCCGAGGACCAGGTGTTGACCGCGCGGCTGCTCAAGCTCGTGAACTCTTCCTTCTACGGCTTCCGGCGGAAAATCGCGACCGTGACCGAGGCCGTCCTGATGATCGGCTTCGAGGCCGTGCGCAACCATCTCCTCACGACCTCGGTCTTCGACCTCTTTCCCTCGCGCTCGGCCGCGTTGCGCCGCGGCCAGGAGCTCCTCTGGGACCACTCGCTCGGCTGCGCCGCGGGGGCCAAGGCGATCGCCGCCGCGATGCGCCGCGAGAACCTGGAGGAGATCTTCGTCGCCGGGTTGCTCCACGACATCGGCAAGATCGTCCTGATCGCGAAGTTTCCCGCCGAGGCCGAGGCCGTGGCCGCGCGCGTCGCCCGCGGCGCCGCGATCCTCGAGGCCGAGGAGGAAATTTTGGGCTGCACCCACGCCGAGGTCGGCCGCCGGCTCGCCGAACACTGGAACCTCCCGGCCGCCTTGGCCCACGCGATCGAGCGCCACCACCCCCCCCTCGTCGAAGAGGCGCCGGCCGAGCTTGCCGCGATCGTGCATCTCGCCGACATCCTGGCGCGGGCGCTCGATCTCGGCTCCGGCGGCGACGACCGCATCCCGGCCCTAAACCCCGCGGCCTGGCGCACGCTGCGGCTTTCGCCCTCGGCCTTCGACGCCATCGTTTCCTCCATGCTCGCCGATTTCGACGACATCGCCTCCTTCCTGCGGTAGCAGATTCCGCTGAAGTTTTTCCCCGCCGCGGCCGATAAGGGCATTGCCGGCGGCGCCCCGTTCCCCGGCCGCGCCGGGACCGAAGCGGAGAAAAGGGCAGGGAGGATGATGACGGAGCTCGATCGCCTCGACCTGAAAGGGTTCGTCTCGCACAGCGTGCAGCGCGTCTTCCAGACCATGCTGTCGATGTCGCTGACCCCCGCGGACCCCCCGCCGCGGGAGCGGATCGCCGACGGGCGGCACCTCGTCGGCACCGTGGGGTTCGCCGGCACGGTCATGGGCAACGTCAACCTCTTCGTCAGCCTCGAGTTCGCCCGCGAGATGACGGCCGCCATGCTCGGCATTCGCCCCGAGGAGGTCGGGGGCGAGGAGGAGGTCAAGGACGTCGTCGGCGAGGTCTGCAACATGGTGGGCGGGGACCTCAAGTCGCGCCTTTGCGACGCGGGGTTCCCCTGCTCCCTTTCGATCCCCACGATCACCTTCGGGGAGCATTTCCAGATCGAATCCAAGGGCTGGGTGCGGCAGGAGCGGCTTGGCTTTCAGAACAGCCGCCACCCCGCCCTGATCGAGGTCTACGTCAAAATCTCAACCTAGCGCAGCCGGAGGCACGACATGGCATTGAAGGTCTTGACGGTCGACGACAGCAAGACGATCCGCATGATCGTCAAGAAGGCGTTCCAGCCCTACGACTGCACGCTGATCGAGGCCGAAAACGGCGTCGAGGGGCTCGCCGCGGCGACGCGCGAAAAGCCCGGCCTGATCATCCTCGACATCACCATGCCCGTGATGAACGGGGTCGAGATGCTCGATCGCCTCAAGGCGGATGCCGACCTGAAGGACATCCCCGTCATCATGCTGACGGCGGAGTCCGGCAAGGACAACGTCATCAACATCGTGAAGAAAGGGGTCCGGGACTACATGGTCAAGCCCTTCAAGGGCGAGGACCTGATCGCGCGCGTAAAGAAAATTTTGCCGCTTGCGGAGCGCACGGCCGAGGAGAGCCCGGAGGCGAAGCCCGCGAAATACTTCACGCAGATCGACGACATCATCGTACTCACCCTGCCCGCCAAGGTGACGCGCCCCGTGACGGTGGAAATCGAAGGCTCCCTGCAATCCAAGGTCAAGGAGATGGCCGAGGCGAGCCTCAAGAAGCTCATCCTGGACATGGGGGGGGTCACCGAAATGAACGTGTCGCTGATCAAGCTCATCATCAGCTCGATTCAGCAATGCCAGAAGTCGAGCATCGCCGTGAAGCTCGTCGCCACCCCGAAGCAGGGGGAGGAGCTCAAGGGGTTCCAGGAGACGAGCGCCCTTTCGGTGACGCACTCGATCGAGGAGGCGAAGACGGCGTTTTGAAATCCTCGCGGCCCCGGACCCTTCGCAAAATGAAAAGGGCCTTTGCATTCTGCACACCCCGGTGAGCGGCCGCCGAAACGCACCCGGTTCCGGGCCCACCTTCGCCCGGCCGGGCGGGGATCCCGGGACCTGAGGGCGCACGAAACGGCAGCCATTTTGGGCCGTTAACGGCCCTGCCGCACAGCCTCCGTCCCGGTCGCCAAGGAGGGTGCATGCCGCATCCGAAGCCCGAAAGAACCGGGCGGGCGGGCCGTCACGGCTTGCAATCTGCAAATCGCTCTCGGTCCCCGGGTCATTCACGGGCGGAGGCGTCTTCCTTCACTTCTGCGCCAGGCCCCTCCTGGTCCCGGGCGGCCGCCGCTAAATCTTGTGCCTCCCGGTTCGGGCCTCACCCCACCGGTTGCAAGGCGCGGTCGGTTCGGCGTTCCCCCGCCCGACGGCCGACATGCGGCGTCGAACCGTTGACGGCTGCGGCATGGTTGTTGCTTCGTGCCCTCGACGTCGCCGGTTTTGACGCTGCCCGACTTCCCTTTTGACGGGGTCCGCGTCGCCACCGGCCGCGGGCCGCAATCCGCGGTTCAACGCCTGACGATCGAGGAGGCTTCCCCGTGCAGAACTCCGCCGTCCGCAAGCCACCCTCCGAGCAGCTCGACCTGTTCGCCGCCCCGTCGGCCGCCGTCGCCCCGCCCGAGCCCTCCGGGGCCTGCCGCTACGACGAGATGATCGGCTACGGGGACCGCATGCGCGGGATCTTCGGGTTGATCGAACGCGTGGCCGACTGCGACAGCACGATCCTGATCCAGGGCGAGACGGGGACGGGCAAGGGCCTGGTCGCCCGTGCGATCCACCGCAAGTCGCGGCGCCGTGACAAGCCCTTCGTTTCCATCAACTGCGGGGCGATCCCCGAAAACCTCCTCGAAAGCGAGCTCTTCGGCCACGTGAAAGGGGCCTTCACCGGGGCGACGGCGAACAAGCCGGGCAAGTTCGAGCTGGCCGACGGCGGAACGGTCTTCCTCGACGAGATCGGCGACATGAGCCCCGACCTCCAGGTGAAGGTGCTCAAGGTGCTCGAGGAGGGGGAGTTCGAACCCGTGGGCGGCTCGAAGTCGGTCCGCGTGGACGTGCGCATTTTGGCCGCCACGCACCGCGATCTCTCCGAGGAGGTCCAGAAAGGGAACTTCCGCGAGGACCTTTTTTACCGCCTCTACGTCATCCCCCTCTGCCTTCCCCCCTTGCGCGAGCGCCGCGAGGACATCCCCCACCTGGTCGACTACTTCATCGCCCAGGCGAATTGCAAAAACCGCCGCAGCGTGGAGGGGATCGAGGACGAGGCGCTGGAGCGGCTGAAAACCCACAGCTGGCCCGGCAACGTCCGCGAACTCAAGAACCTGATCGAGCGCCTGATCGTTCTCAAGGGCGCCGGAAAGCTCGGGCTCGAGGACCTGCCGAGCGACCTTCTCCACAAGGGGCGACCCGTCGCGTCCCCGCCGGCGATCGAGCTGACCGACGAGGGGATCTGCCTGAACAGCGCCGTGACCGAGTTCGAAAAGGCCCTGATCCTGCAGTCCCTCGAGAAGACGCGCTGGGTCAAGAACAAGGCCGCGAAGCTCCTGCACCTCAACCGCACGACCCTCGTCGAAAAGATCAAGCGCCACCGCCTCACGCCCGCCGGCGCGGTCGAACCCGAGGAGGACTGACGCCCTCCTTTCGGCCGTACCCATGGCACGGGAATTGCTGCCTTTCCTGCCCCGGAGCCTGCGGGCAGGCTCCGGGGCAGGGTCCGCGCGCCCGCCGTGCGCACCCCGCCCCGCGGAAGGGCGATCTCGCCGATGAACGACGAACGGGTGATCCTCTTGCTCGAACCGGACGGTACCCTGCGGGCCGGATTGCGGCGCGGCCTGGAAGGGGGAGGCTTTCGCGTGCGCGAGGCCGCCGATCTCGGCGCGGGGGGACTTGGGCGCGAGGCGGGGGACGGGGTGATTCTCGTGCTCGCACGCGACGGGGCGGCCGGCGGCCGGCGAGAGCTCTTCGCCTGGGCCGCGCGCTTCGACCCCCCGCCGCCCGTGATCCTCACGAGCCCCCGGCCGGGGATTGCGGAGGCCGTTTCCGCCGTGCGCGAAGGGGCCTGCGATTACCTCGCGCTGCCGGCCCCACCGGAGCTGCTGCTCTCCTCCGTGCGCCGAGCGCTTTTGCCGGGGCGGCCGGGTTCGCCGCAGCCTGCGGGTCCGCCCCCCGAGGCCGCGAAACCCTTTCTCACGCGCGACCCGCGGCTCCTCGAGGTGCTCAAGACCGCGCGCCGCGTGGCCCCCAGCACGGCGACCGTCCTCATCCGCGGCGAGAGCGGGACGGGCAAGGAACTCCTCGCCTCCTTCATCCACCGCCACGGGCTGCATCCCGAGGAACCCTACGTCGCCGTGAACTGCGCGGCCCTTCCCGAAACCCTCGCCGAAAGCGAGCTCTTCGGTCACGAGCGCGGCGCCTTCACCGGCGCGATCGCCCGCAAGATCGGCAAGTTCGAGCTCGCCGGGCGCGGGACCCTCGTTCTCGACGAGATCGGCGAGATGCCGCTTGCGCTGCAGGCGAAGCTGCTCCGGGCGCTTCAGGAGCGGGCGATCGACCGCCTCGGGGGAACCTCCCCGGTGCCGGTCGCGGCCCGGCTGGTCGCCATCACCCACCGCGATCTCGCCGGCGCCGTCGCCGCGGGCACCTTCCGCGAGGATCTCTACTTCCGCATCCAGGTGGTCGAGCTCGTGATCCCCCCCTTGAGGGAGCGGCCGTCCGACATCCTGCTGCTCGCCGACCATTTCCTCTCCCGCTTCGGCGCTCGCCACGGCCGCGAGGGGCTCGGCTTCACCGAGGAGGCGCTCCGGGTCCTCACCCGCCACGAGTGGCGCGGCAACGTCCGCGAGCTCGAAAACCGGGTCGAGCGCGCGGTGCTCGTCGCCGAGGAGGGACGGATCGGCCCCGAGCACCTGGGGATGGCCGAGGAGGCCGGCCGGACGCTTTCCCGGGCCACGCCGTTTTCCTTCCGTCCCGGGACGACGGTCTCGGAGATGGAGCGCCAGCTCATCCTGAACACGCTGCGCCAGGTGAACCACAACCGCACGCGCGCCGCGGAATTGCTCGGGATCAGCATCCGCACGCTGCGCAACAAGCTGCGCGAGTACCGTGCGGCGGGGGAGGATGCCGGCCGGGCGAAGGTCGCCCAGCCGGGTTAAACGGGATGGAACGGAACTTGCTGCAACGTTCTTGCACGAACGGCGGGCCGGGGGTCGGGCCGGCCCGGGCGGAGGAGGAGGGATTCATGCCGCGACCGACGGGACTCTTCGACGGGAACCTCGCTCTTCTCGAGCGCGCCCTCAGCCTGCGCTCGGCGCAGCACCGGGCGCTCTCCGCGAACATCGCCAACGCCGACACGCCCCACTACAAGGCCTTCGAGGTCGCGGTGGAGGAGGCGCTCTCGCGGATGCGCCCGGCCGAGGGCCGACTCGAGCTCGCGCGCACCGCCGCGGGGCACCTTCCGGCGGGCGGGGACGCCGCCGGCGAGAGGCCGCCGCTTCGGGTCTCCGCCCCGCCCGCCTTCAGCCTGCGGGCCGACGGCAACACGGTCGATCTCGATCGCACCATGGGCGCGCTTTCCGAAAACGCCCTCGCCTACAAGACCTCGGCCCAGCTCGCCTCGTCCAAGCTCAAGGGGCTGCGCAACGTCATCATCGGAGGCAAGTGACCATGGATCTCTACGACGCGATGCGCACGAGCGCATCCGGCCTCTCGGCCCAGCGGCTGCGCATCAACCTGATTTCGGCCAACCTCGCCAACGTCCACACCACGCGGACCCCGGAGGGCGGGCCCTACCGGCGCAAGGAGGTCGTCTTCCAGGCCGCTGGCGGGAGCTTCGGCGACGCGTTGCGCCGCGCCGCCGCAGGCGGGCCTCCCGGCGGGGTGCGGCCGCTCAAGATCGTCGAGGACGTGCGGCCGCCGGTGCTCAAGTACGACCCCGGGCACCCGGATGCCGACGAAAACGGCTACGTGGCCCTCCCCCACGTGAACGTGATGGAGGAGATGGTGAACCTGATGTCGGCCACGCGCAGCTACGAGGCGAACCTGAACGCCGTGCGCGCGGCGCGCGACATGGCCCTCAAGGCCCTGGAGATCGGCAAATGACCCCGGACGCGATCGGCGCATCGTGGGTTCCCGAGGGGGCCCCCGGCCTTGCGGCCGAATCCCCCCGCCCGGGAACCTCAGGCCCGGACGGCTCGTTCGGCCGCCTCCTGCTCGAGTCCCTCGAGCGGGTCGACGGCATGCAGCGCGAGGCCGAGCGGGCCGTGGAGGATTTGACGATCGGCCGTCAACAGGACGTCCACTCCGTGATGATCGCCGTCGAGAAGGCGGGGATCGCCCTCGAGCTGGCCCTTCAGATCCGCAACAAGCTGCTCAACGCCTACGAGAGCCTCATGCGCCAGCAGATCTAGCGATCGCTTGGGGGGGACCATCCGATGGCCACGGTGTCGCAAGTCGTTCAACAGGGGCTCGCCGCGTTGCGCGGGATGAACCCGTCGCGGCGCGCGGCCCTGATCGTGCTCACGGCCGGGACGGCCCTCGGCCTCACCCTGCTCGCCCTCTGGGGGGGCGGGGTGGACATGCGGGTCCTTTACAGCCAGCTCGACCCCCAGGACGCGGGGGCCGTGATCGCACGCCTCAAGGAGATGAAAATCCCCTACCGGCTCGAGGGGGACGGCCGCACGATCGCGATTCCCGCCGCGAGCGTCCCCGAGGTGCGCATGCAGCTCGCCTCCGAGGGGCTGCCCCAGGGAGGGGGCATCGGCTTCGAGGTCTTCGACAACACCCGCCTCGGGATCAGCGAATTCGTCCAGAATGTCAATTTCCAGCGCGCCCTCCAGGGGGAGCTCGCCCGCACGATCGCCCGCATCGCCGAGGTCGAAAGCTGCCGCGTGCACCTGGTGATGCCGGAGAAATCCCTCTTCGTCGGCGAGGAGCGGCCCGCCTCGGCCTCGGTCGCCGTGAAGCTGAAACCCGGAAGGCGCCTGAGCGCGGAGCAGGTGAACGGCATCGTGCACCTGGTTTCCTCGAGCGTCCCGCGCCTGGCGCCCGACCAGGTGACGGTCGTCGACCAGAGCGGCAAGCTTCTCGCCGGGCCGCGCGGCAAACTGTTCCCGGGCGCGGTCCACCCCGACCACTTCGAGTACCAGGCCCAGGTCGAGAAGGCGCTCGAAGCGCGGGTGCGCTCCATGCTCGAGCAGGCCCTCGGGGAGGGCAAGGCCGTCGTGCGCCTGGCCTGCGAGATGGATTTCCGGCGGGCGGAAAAGACCGAGGAACAATTTCTGCCCGATAACCGGGTGATCCGCAGCGAGCAGAGCCTGAGCGAATCCTCGCGCAACGCCGAAGGCCCGCCCCAGGGGGTTCCCGGCATCCGCTCGAACGCCCCCGGCCCCGACCTGCTCCAGAACCAGGCGGCCGTCCCCGGCGGCGGCTCGAGCTTCGAGAAGCAAGACCGCACGGTCAACTACGAGATCGGCAAGGTCACCCAGCGCGTGCTCGAGCCCGTGGGCAAGCTGATGCGCGTTTCGGTCGCCGTGCTCGTCGACGGGACCTATCGCAGCGTTCCCCAGAAGGGGGGGGAGCCGGTGCGCGAGTTCGTGCCGCGCAGCCCCGAGGAACTCCAGAAGATCGAGGCGCTCGTCAAGCGGGCGGTGGGCTTCGACGCCGAGCGGGGCGACAAGGTCGAGGTGGTGAACATCCCCTTCCAGGCGGCCGAGGGGGCCTTCGCCGACGCCGCCCAGGCCCCGTCGGGCTTCCGCGCGGCCCTCGAGGGGATGGTCCCGTACGTCAAGCCCGGGGCGATCGGCCTCTTTCTGCTGCTCCTCTTTTTCTTCTTCGTGCGGCCGATCGTCCGCTGGCTGACCGACTCCGTCTCCTCGGAGGTGGAGATCGTCAAGCAGCTTCCCATGCGGCTGGGAGACCTCGAGCAGGAGCTCGCCGGGGTGAAGGGCCTGCCCTCCCTCAACCAGGCATCGCTCCTCGTCGCCAGCGACTCCGAGGCCTCCCTCGGCGCCGTGCGCAACTGGCTCAAGGAGAACGGCTGACCCCGGGAGCCTGAACGATGACCACCCTTCCCGCAGAATCCTTGCCTCTCCCGGGGTCGCTCAAGGCGGCGATCCTCATCCGCTCCATGGGCGAGCAGGCGGCGGCCGTTCTCCTCAACCGGCTGACCGCGGAGGAGCGGGAGCGCATCCAGCGCCACCTCAAGCAGATCGGCACCCCGCCGCCGGACCTGGTCGACCGCGTGGCCCGAGAGTTCACCCTCCTGGCGCGGCAGGGGCGCGGCGCGGCGGGGGCGCCGGCC